>ENA-UOOA01000042-UOOA01000042.1-human-gut-metagenome-genome-assembly--contig:-P61old-NODE-42-length-261645-cov-81.775454_pt1 | contig 261645 bp, 197 predicted proteins | sample MGYA00242467_ERZ724014 | MGnify/ENA metagenome assembly ERZ724014
GGCAATATCGCAAAGAGGATATTGAAACTGTGAAGCTGATCTATCATCTGGTGAAAGAACGGGGAATGACATTACCCGGTGCTCGCCAGAGAATGAAAGACAATAAAGAAACCACTCTCCGTAACTTTGAAATTGTAGATCGCCTGAAAGCGATTCGTGAGGAGTTGATCAGTATGAAGAAAGCTCTTGACGGATTTACTTATGAGCAAGTAGACGAACTTAAAAGAGCTTCAAGGGAAGGAGATGAGTAAAACTATTCAGTTACAGCTTCCAACAATTTTATCTCATGATTGGCATCATTCGTGTTACAGGTTCCATTGAATTTAGCTTGTGATTCTATTTCCAATTTTGTGGTATAGATATTGCCTTGCATCACACAGTTGGCTTTCAGGGTGAGTTCTTCCTTCACGTATGCATCACCGATGATAGTTCCGTGAAGGCAAGCGTGTGTACAGGACAGATTGCCGTGTATTTTTCCTTCCGGACCAATGACTATTTTCCCGGTACACCGGATATTTCCTTCTACAGTTCCGTCGATACGCATATCTCCATCAATGGAACAATCACCTTTAATTAAACTTTGACTGGAAAGCGTGGTTAATTTATTGCTTACCTTGTCTTCTATTCCTTTTTTTGAGTTAAACATACTAGTGTGCTTTTATAGTTTTTATCCTTCTACACGGGTTACTTGCTTGATGTTCTGTATCTGTTTCAGATTATTGCAGATGGTTTTCACATCATCCACATCATGTACGTACAATTGGATGTTTCCTTCAAAAATGCCGTCTGTTGTTTCAATGGACAACTTGCGGATATTTACATTCAGCTGACGCGAAATAACCTGTGTTACTTCGTTCAGTAATCCCATGGCGTCTATACCTTTTATATATATATTCACCAGGAAAGAGAGTTCCTTATGGGTATCCCACTCTGTGGCCAGAATACGGTTTCCGTAACTACTCTTCAAACGTGCGGCGACGGGGCACTGGCGTTTGTGGATAATGATACGGTCGTTTTCGTCCATATATCCCAGTACATCGTCACCCGGAATGGGGTGGCAACATTCTGCCATGATATAATTCTTCTGGATATTCTCTTCCGTCAGTTTCAGGATTTGCTTTGTATTGATTTTCTCCTTTTCTTGCAGTGGTTTTTCTTCAATCGGCTCTTTGTTGTCCTTGTTACCGCCGAACGAGAAGGTGAGGAACTTTTTCCAGTTGGTTCCCTGTTTCTCTTTCAGGGCATTTTTATCCAGGTCGCCCAATACGATCTTTTTGTTGCCGATGGCTATAAGAAATTCGTCCCGGTTCTTCATATTATGGACTTTCACCAACTTGTCTATCAACAGGTCGTCCAGTCGTAGCTCTTCTTTTTTGAAGAATTCATTCAGAAGGGTTTCACCTTCTTTTTGGCAGTTCCTTTGCTCTTTGCGCAGGATGGCAGCTATCTTTGCGCGGGCACGGGCTGTAGTGGCAAATACTTCCCATTCTGGCTGTACCCGTTGTGATTTGGATGTCAGCACTTCCACTTGATCGCCACTTTGCAATTTATGGCTGAGTGGGACAAGTTTATGGTTTACTTTCGCGCCGATACAATGACTGCCTATATCTGTATGTAAGGAAAATGCAAAGTCCAATGCTGTAGAATTCTGTGGCATAGTCTTAATCTCACCTTTCGGGGTGAATACAAAGATTTCCGATGCAAACAGGTTCAATTTGATAGTGTCGAGGAAATCAATGGCATCCGGCTGCGGATCATCAAGAATTTCCTTGATGGTACGTAGCCATTTATCCAGCTCGCCCTCATCCTCGCTACCACCACCTTCTTTGTATTTCCAATGTGCGGCAAAACCCTGTTCGGCTACGTCATTCATGCGCTCGCTACGGATTTGTACTTCTATCCACTGTCCATTATTACCCATGAGGGTAACGTGTAAAGCTTGATAGCCGTTTGCTTTGGGGTGACTCACCCAGTCGCGCAGACGGTCGGGGTGGGGCTTGTATATTTTAGAAATAGAGACGTAGATATCGAAACAGTCATTCAACTCTTCGTCCGCGTTACGCGGTTCAAAAATAATGCGTACGGCAAGCAAGTCATAGATTTCTTCGAATGGTACATGCTTGGTCTGCATTTTGTTCCATATGGAATAAATGGATTTGACGCGTGCCAGGATGCGATATTTCAGTCCCATCTTGTCCATCTGTGCGCGTATCGGAGCTGTGAACTCTTTGAATACTTTGTCACGCTCGGTAGCCGTAGCTGCCAGCTTGTTTTCTATTTCTTGATATTCCTCAGGGTGTTCGTACCTGAAACTCAGGTTTTCCAGTTCGGTCTTTATCTTATAAAGTCCTAAGCGGTTGGCGAGGGGAGCATATATATATAAAGTTTCACCTGCAATTTTGAATTGCTTATTTGGAAGCATGGAACCCAGCGTACGCATATTATGCAGGCGGTCCGCTATTTTAATAAGGATCACACGTATATCATCGGACATCGTCAACAGCAACTTTTTGAAGTTCTCTGCCTGTGCCGAAGCCCGGTCACCGAAGATACCACCGGATATTTTGGTCAGTCCGTCTACAATCTGGGCGATTTTCGGACCGAATATATTCTCTATGTCCTCTACAGTATAGTCTGTATCTTCTACCACATCGTGTAGTAATGCAGCACAAATGGATGTAGACCCCAGACCTATTTCGGTGCAAACAATCTGTGCCACAGCCAAGGGATGCATAATGTAGGGCTCGCCTGAGCGGCGTTTGATGCCCTTATGTGCCTGGTTGGCAAAATTGAATGCCTTTGTTATAATTTCAATGCGTTTACGGTGCTTGGTTGCCAAATAGTCGTTTAACAGTTGCTGGAAAGCCTGTTCAATCATTTCCTCTTCGACTTTTTCTTTATCTTTCTGGTTCACATTCTCTTCCATATCCCTGTCTCCTTTCTTCTATTGCTGCAAAAATAAGCAAATTTCAACACCGTGCAAGCGTTTGTGCTCTTATTTATATATCTTCAATTGCTTTCCGGCGGAAATTTTGGTGTTATGCAATCCATTCCAACTTTGAAGTTGTTTTACGGTGACTCCATAGCGGCGTGCAATAGTACCCAATGTTTCGCCATTTCGTATTTTATGATAAGTCAGATTTCCACTGCCGGTTGTAGCGCGTCTTGCTGTAGAACGGGGTTCGGAGATGGCTACGGTTCTGCGGTTTTTGAATAATTCATTCGCACGGTGGGCATAGATAGTATCCTGGCTGTCGATAAATGTACTGATGTAATTCATAGGCAGACGAAGGGTTTGTGTCTTGCTTTCACCGGGAATTATATTCTTCTTATACTGAGGATTAAGGCTTTTGATTTCTTCCATGCTAACGCCACAGATATCAGCAAGCTGTTCGAAATGTAAGTTTTTTGTTACTTGTATAGTATCTGTAGCATCGGGGATATTAGTTTCCATGGGACAGATGTTGTGCTTGCAATAGTAAGTCATCACATAATTGGCGGCAATGAACGCAGGCACATACCCGCGGGTCTCTTTGGGCAGGAAATTATAGATTTCCCAGTAATCGGTTTTACCTCCGGCGCGGCGGATTGCTTTGTTTATAGTACCTGGTCCGCAATTGTAAGCGGCGATCACCAGATTCCAGTCTTGATAAATGGCGTACAGGTCTTTCAGGTAGCGGGCAGCTGCCCACGTGGCCTTGATAGGATCACAACGTTCGTCAATAAGACTGTTGCTTTCCAATCCGTACATCTTTCCGGTAGCCAGCATGAACTGCCACAAACCGGAAGCGCCTACACGGGATCTGGCAGAAGGGTTCAGCGCAGATTCAATGATAGGCAAGTATCTGAGTTCAAGCGGTAATCCATAGGCATCGAGTGCTTCTTCGAAGATGGGCATATAAAAGTTGCAGGCGCTCAACATGAATGATACGTTATTACGTAAACGTCCTGTGTACATGTCGATGAATTTACGTACAATCTCATTATAAGGCATTTCCATTACAGCAGGAATGCGGCTGAGGCGGTCGATATAAACAGAGTCACTAAAGAGTGGGTTCTCTGTGGAGGTACTGCAATCTTTACCTAAATCAATGTAATTTTTGGCTTTCCAGTCATTGAGTAGGCTGTCCAGCGGGTAAGTCATACTTTGGGGGAGTTCAATGCTTTCCTGACGTTCTGTTCCGTTGTCACGGATCACTACTTCTACACTTTCCTGAGCTTGCGCCTGGAAGGCGAAAAGTGATAGACAAAACAGAAACGGAGTAGCGATAAACTTCTTCATATTTACAGATTTATTCTTCATGTGTGATTATTCTTTGGTATAGCTTAATTCATTAAAAACGGAAACTACATTGCACTCCGACAGATTTGTTGGAGCTGCCTATACTGTATTGGCTGTTGATTACGGCAGGTTCTACCCGCATACTTAGGTCGGGGGTTATATCGAAATTAGACAGTTCCGCATCTACATAGGCATCAATAACTGATATCAGGTAAACGCCGATGAAAGCAAAAATACTCAGGTCACGATAGCGCCTGTACGTATCCTTTCGCTTTCGGAGGGTTTCTGTTATCTGCGTTTTGGGGGTTCTGTCCAAATATCCGGGTGGCAAAAGATCATGAATACTGTTGGCTTCCCAGTTGCCAAGAGCGGCATCTTTATAGGCTTGCATGTAGTCTTTATACATCTTGTTGTTCCAGGTTAGCGCATAAGCACATCCAGCAAATCCACCATATATAATAGGTAACTTCCAGTATTTACGGTTATAGATTTGTCCGCCACCGGGGATAACCAAGGCGAGCCATGTTGCCTTGGTCGGGTTGGGGATAAATACTTTCTTGTTAAGTGCCCCGTTTATACTGTCTGTTGGTGTAGGAGACACTTGTGGGGTAGTACTGGAAGTCATTTCCAGCAGACGCTTTTTATTTTCGGCAGCAATGCTGTCGGCTAAGGCAATGCTGTCAGCAGCCGAAACCCGTTGCAGGGCAGATTCTGTTTGTGCATTCAGGCTGTCCAGAGCTACTTGTGGCAGTCTTTTTAGTGAGTCTGCATGCTCCAATTGCTGCCGTTTGGCAGCGGCACGCGGACGATTCTGCCCATACATAGCAATCCCTGCCGTCTGCACGAAGCAAAGCAGCAGGGCGATACACCATTGATATGTTTTTGTTCCTTTCGTCATTTATTTTTTAAGAGTATCGAGTATGCCGATAATACGTTCTAAATCTTCTTCGTTATTGAACGGGATACTGATTTTACCTTTTCCTTTTTCCGAACAGGTCAGCTGCACTTTGGTGCTGAAGAAGCCCGAAAGCTGTTGTTTCAGCATGTTGAATTCTTCCGGCAGTTTGGCACGTTTGGGAGCGATTTTGCGTCCACCGCTTTTCACGGCTTCGCCTTCACTCAGGGATTTTACTATTTCTTCCACCTTACGTACGGAATATCCGTGCTCGATGATTTCTTCGAATATCTTCACTTGCAACTTCGGATCACCCAATGTTACAAGCGCACGGGCATGTCCCATGTCTATCTGCTTGTTCTGCAACGCCATTTGAATGGGGGCGGGCAATTTCAATAAACGCAGGTAGTTGGCAATTGTTGTACGTTTTTTACCGACACGTTCGCTAAGGCGTTCTTGTGTGAGCCCGTATTGTTCCAACAGATGTTGGTAGGCAAGGGCTATTTCCACAGAGTTCAAGTCTTCACGTTGTATATTCTCGATAAGCGCCATTTCCATGACGTTTTCGTCATCGGCAGTACGGATATAGGCGGGAATACTTTTCAGTCCGGCGAGTTGTGAAGCACGGAAACGGCGTTCGCCTGCGATGATCTGATATTCATCGTCCGACAGCTTGCGTAGGGTGATGGGCTGAATGATACCTATCTCAGAGATTGAATCGGCAAGTTCCTGAAGGGCAGTCTCGTCAAATTCATGACGCGGCTGGTTCGGGTTGACGACAATCTTCGACAACTCTATTTCGTTGATGGAAGAAGAGCCTTCGGTCTGCACTTCGTCCATTGAGAGCAGGGCGTCCAGCCCGCGTCCTAATGCATTTCTTTTTTGTGCCATGGTTCTTCGTTTTTGGTTAATTGTTATGGCTTATCAGTTCTTTGGCAAGTGCCATGTGATTCTTGGCTCCGGTGGAGTCTGCGTCATATAGGATGGTGGGCAGACCGTAGCTTGGGGCTTCGCTCAATTTGACGTTGCGCTGTATGACGGTGTCGAACACCAATTCCTGGAAGTGGCGTTTCACTTCGTCATAAATCTGGTTGGCCTGACGCAGGCGCGAGTCGTACATCGTCAGCAGGAAACCTTCGATTTCGAGTGCCGGGTTCAGTTTCGACTTGATAATCTTGATGGTGTTCAACAGTTTGCTGATACCTTCCAGTGCAAAGTATTCCGCTTGTACGGGGATAATCACGGAGTCGGCTGCGGTGAGCGCGTTGATGGTAATCAGTCCCAGTGAAGGTGAACAGTCTATCAAGATATAATCAAACTCTTCCTTCAGTGGGGCAAGCACTTCTTTCAAAATCTTTTCCCTGTTTTTCAGGTTGAGCATCTCTATTTCGGCGCCTACCAAGTTTATGTGGGAGGATATCACTTTCAGTGTATCAATCTCCGTGTCGTGGATAGCTTCGCGGACATCGGCCCGGTCGATAATGCATTCGTAAATAGTGCATTCCGCCTGCTTGATGTCGACACCCAAACCGGAAGAGGCGTTTGCCTGCGGGTCTGCGTCCACAACGAGCACTTTCTTTTCCAGGGTAGCGAGGGAGGCTGCGAGGTTAATCGTAGTCGTTGTTTTTCCTACACCACCTTTTTGATTTGCCAAAGCAATAATTTTTCCCATATTCTTAGTGTTTATTGGCAGCGAAATAAGTGATAATTCCGTATTGCGCCTACTAAAAAAGAGAAAGATTGCAAAATCTGTTGATAAGTCGCCTATTTTGTTAATAACTCCGGGTCGTTTTATTTCATTCCGACTCGTTCCGGCGCTTTTCGTTCTCTTGTTTAGCTCGCAAATATACGTAATTATCTTGAAATGAAACATCTTTTTTGTCTCGCTTGCAGAAGATTAAGATTTGTAAACCAATGTTCTTTGGGTTAGAAATGGAGGAAAGAGTCTGTAATGGATAAGATAGAGAGGCTTTGTTTGAATAAAAACAAGAAAGTAATGAAGCAAATGCTAAAGCAGTACTATCTGTCATCCTGAGCGTAGTCGAAGGATCTCTTCCCTTACTGTATAGCGCAGCCTTATGCCAAGAGAGTAGATTCTTCGACTACGCTCAGAATGACGGATAGTCCGCAAATCACTTCATTCATAACCGCTACAGAAATGAATATAATTTAAATCCTGATTCGCATGATTACTTAAAAGATAGTAACGCTTAAAAAATAAGTTGGTACAAAAATGATAATTTATTTTTCTGGGGAGTTATAGGAGTTAAAGCCGATACTCTTATTTATAACAGCGGGAAGCACAATGCGAACTGTTGGCTTTAACTCCTATAACTCCTGAGAAAGATTATGTACCAAGTTATTTTTAAGTATAACTAAAAGTGCCGTCAGAAGCCTTTCTGGACGGGGTGACTGTTGTTTACTAAAACCTTATCGGATTTTTACTAATTTTCCGGTAGATTTTTACTAATTTTCAGTCGTAAATTTAGTAAAAATCCGAAGCCCTTTTAGTAAAGGGTGGGACGGATGTATTATGTGTAACTATTTTTTTCTCATATAAGAGTAAATTATGGATAGAACTTTAGTACTGAGTAACGCTTTAAAAATAACATTGGCGTAAATGGGTGTTTTATTTTCCCAACTGGGAGAAAAATAACTTAGTAATAGCTGATTGTAGTGCAGACCTTTATTTGTGTAATTCGCGTAATTTGTGTTCTATTCGTATCCGGAGAGAAAGAAATTGATATTATAGAATAATGGGTCGTTGCCGTAGCTGACAGTTGCCCATCCGGCTCAACCGGCAAATATGTACCTCAATAAGAAACTTGCAAGTTTGCATGCTTTTTTTTCCCAGTTAGGAAAATATATTTTTCCAATAGGGCAGTAATTTTGCACCTTTCATCATCTCAGTAAAAGCTCCTGTTGCAATATCAGGGAAGTGCTATTCCTAATAGAGGTGAAAGCCGAAGAGAACCTGCGGACCGAGAGTCTCCGGCTATATGTCAAGGAATAGCAGCCGTTGTTGGCTGTCCGCACTTCCATGTCTGTCTATCGGGAGGAATAGGCACTGAAAGCAGGAGCCAAATAGGATTTTTAGAAGGAATAAAACTTTTTGATGATAAATGTCGGGTGAAATTTTGTAATGTTATATGTATTATCTAACTTTGAAGCGATAAAAATACTTGTTTGATCAGTAAAACGGATTGCCTATGGAAGAAGACAAAACTATGATGTAAAAAGGAAATATCCTTTTTGGAAGTAGCCCGACAGAATGCCGGACTACGTAATTTTTAATGATTTCTATTTATTAATAACAAACAAAGGAAAAGCGTTTCCGTTCTTTCTATACATATTAGAGCTTTAGCTCTTATTGCTTGATCCTGAAAATCGCCAATTGGAAAGCCAAGGATAATAAGATGTTGAAGTTCGCGCTCTATGGGCGTGGACTGTTCACACTTATTTCTTGGCGCGGTGTTTGGCGATACCTCAGGACCGGATAGGTTGAATGGTTCCGCCTTTTTTTGTATCATAATCCAATATAATATGATGCATTCTGATGTAAAAATATCGGGCACCAATTCCGGTATCTATAATATTCTGATAGCTGTTTCTGTTTTTTTAGTCTTTCTTTATGTCCCATTGGTTCAAACCGTAATAGATGGGAAAGTTGTTGAATCTTTCACTGTTGCGGAAAATATAGATAAAGGTTCCGGTGGCTTTTATTTATTCCTTATTTTTCTGATGGCTGCTGCCATATTGGTTATCGGAATCTTGAAGATAACGTTGTCTAAAATCTTTCAACATTTTGTTGTAAGTGTCGTGGACTTTTATTATAGCCTTGGTTTCTGCGTTGGCCTTATTCTTATGGTTGTTGCTCTTAGCTCCCAAAATACCGGGACGTCTTACTGGGGGCATGAAATAAGGCAGATGATGGGAATAGGGCCGTATCTATTGATATTTTGTTCATTGACCTACTTTGTTGCAGCTTTAGGTCATCTATGTTCATTCTATAAATGGTACCCGTTGCAAACTCTTTGTTGGGGGCTGCATCCGGTACTTAATATTCTTGTCACTTCGCTTCTGTCGCTTGTCGCTGCCAAGCTTATTCCTGATTCTGCCGGTGATACGGTGTTAAAGACTGTCTGTGTCATTATAGGTTGGGGAGTGCTATTTGCTGAAATTTGGCTGTTGGTTACTTATCGTAAAGAATGGAACCGCAAACTACGTGCAAGAGTGGATCATAATCCAGAAAATGCGGAAACGGATTCATCTGCATCGTTGGTGTCTATAGAGAAACAGCAATACTCTCCGCAGGATGTTTCTCCTTCTGCTGCAAATGCTTTTAATGATAAACCTCAGCCTGTAGCCCCACCGGTTCAGAAAACGGTGGAAGTCCCTGCTTCGCCTGGCTCACGCAAGAAATACTATATAATAGGGGGCGTGTCAGTGTTGGTGGTTCTGTCTGTTTTGTTCTTTTGTTTGAAGGGCGGAGAGACTGTGGAAGCGGTAAATGTGCCCGCCATTAAAGAAGCCCTTTATGAGGGAAGGGTTGGAAAATCAGAAGTGCAAATGTGTTTAAAGCAGGAAGGTGATTCTTTGTATGGCACCTATTTCTATAAACGGAACAAACAGGATATTCAGCTGAGCGGGAAGATAGAGGATGGATTGCATTACGTTGTCAATGAGTTTGTCAACGGGAAGAATACCGGAACTTTTCAAATGGAGTTATGGGAGTATGATGGAAATTATTCTTTGACAGGTACATGGAGCAATGGAAAGAAGTCTTTTAAGGTCAATTTGGAAGACAAAATACACAGGATAATTCCTTCGACGGATCCGGAGCATCCGTTTGTAGGTGAATGGAACTCGAAAGATGGCGCAAAATTTGCAAACGCTGAATTAGGATTGTATAATAAGGATATAAAGGAATATGGATATGGTTTCTTCATGATTGAGATAGAGGAGGATTTCCGACAATATCGAGTGGATTCCATTTTGCAATTAAACGGAAATACGGCTGTATTGGCAATGGGGGAGGAGAAATTCACATTGACCTATAATCCTTCCGACCGAAGCTTGCAGGTAGAAACTGAAAAGTCAGGTTCTTTTCATCTGTTTTTAGACCAGCGAGACCTTGCTCAACGTCTGGCAGATTGGGAGGCGCTTATTGCTGCAATTCCGCCCGAAGCTCCGTCTGTACCCGAAAGTAAAAGCCAGAATACAGAGGAGGCTGAGTATGATTCTCAAACAGAGATTCCCGAAGTGCCGTATATAGCTCCTGTTGAAGAAACTGATGAGCGTGAGGAAGCAGAGAGAGCCAGGCTGCAAGCCGAATTGGCGGCTGAACTGCAAAAGGAAGCGGAGGCTGAAGATCCCAATAAGATATATGACAATGCAGAGGTGATGCCTGAGTATCCCGGCGGACAGGTGGCACTGATGCGCTATATCGCACAGAATGTGAAATATCCTAAGAGTGCGCAGGAAAACGGTACGCAGGGAAAAGTTGTTGTGCAGTTTGTGGTGGACACGGACGGAAGTATCATCAATGCATATGTGCTGACAAGCGTTGATCCTGATTTGGATACAGAAGCCCTTCGGGTTATTAAGTCAATGCCTCGATGGACACCGGGAAAGCAGAAGGGTAAAAACGTCAGAGTGAAATATGCGGTTTCTGTTAAATTTAGATTGCCATAAGAAGATGAAAAGATATTTGATAACAATATGTTTGGCAGTAGGCATAGCTTTGCCTGCTGCTGCCCAGTTTACTCCTATCAAGATAGGGGAGAATGCCAAAAAAGTGATAATAAACAGGTATGACACCAACTATGCCTTTCATGATGGTTTGCTTGCCGTGAAGAACGACGAGACCGGTTTGTGGGGATTTATAGACGAGCAGGGGAATAAAGTGATTGATTACCAATGGGATTATAAAAGTTTCGGTTATCCTCAATTTGGAGGTGGAGCTTGCCTGGTATGCAAGTCCGGTCGTGACATGTGGGGCCGCACTGAGACTTGGTACGTCATTAATAAGCAAGGGCGGGCTATAAAACTCAATGCGAGGATTATAGATTCTGCTCCTTTCAACAAAGATGGTTATGCCTTGATTGTAAAGACGGTGAATGACAGATACTCCAAGTGTACTTACATTGACAGGCAAGGCCGTGAGGTATTCCCGGCGCTTGTCCAGACGATGTTGACCGTGGGCGCGCAAAGCCCGGAAGAGGTGCGTCCTTTCTCTAATGGCTTGGCGGCCTTCTATGATATGGAGAAAAGGCGTTATGGATTTTTCGATAAGGCTGGCAAAATCATTTGTCCGGCCATCTACCTGAAGGTACAGGACTTCAGTGAAGGCCTGGCTGCTGTGAAAGTGACCGAGAATGGCGGGCGGTGGGGATTTATTGACGTATCGGGCAAGATGGTGATTCCTGCTAAATTCAGCAAAGAGCCCTATCCGTTCCGTGAAGGAAAAGCCTCTGTTGCAAAGAGAGAGGGCGGAGTGGTGATGATTGACAAGACCGGAACGGTGATAAGCCCGGAATTTGAGGATATTCGCAACTTCTATTTGGGATATGCCTATGCACAGTTCAAGGACAGACGATATATGGATATTGTCGACGAGAACTTTAATGTAGTCAGGGCACAGTTGGAAAATAAAATGTTGGATCCGACCAGGCGGAATGGTGAACCTATTGAGTTCATCAATGGCTATTCCACTTGGGCAGGTAGCCCGGGAGCCTCTTTGCCTTTCCTGCTGAGCCCTATAGGGAAAATGCTTCGCTTTAGCTCTGATTGGGGAGAAAGCATAGATGTGAAGCATCGCACGGAGAAAGTCATCCATGTGAAACTGAAGAAATACGATGGGTTCATTGATTATGACGGGAACATTGTGTTTTATTTTGCAGAAGACGAGTTTTAGGCATCCATAGTGTGCAGCTGTTTGTGTTGCGTATAGAAAACAAGCAAAGAAGTAATGCTGGCTATACCTACATATTGGTAAAACTACAAACGGTAACACATATTAAGTGTCGTAGTTTGCGTGTTCGGTTTGCGATGCATATCTTCGCGGCATATTCAGAAAATATCTGTAAGAGAAGTGAATAGTAGTAGGAAGAAGAGAGCCGTTGTGGCATGGGTGCTGATTTTGTCGCTCATGCCATTCTTCGTGGTGAAAGCTTTTCATCACCATGAGGAAGGTCATTCCACTTCCTGCTCCCATGCCGATCATCCGCGCCACTCGCCGGACGATTGTGGCATTTGTCACTTCTCTCTTTCTCTTTTCACGGAAGCACAGTCGGTTGACTTCCATTGTATCTTAACGCCCATCCTTTTTGAGCAAGTAGTCTATCAGGATAAGATTGTCTATGCACTGTCTTATTCACATTATTTGCGCGGTCCTCCCACTGCTTGATTACATAGTTCTTTATTTATGCGGAGGCAGGTTTTGAGAGCTTGTCCCCCTCATTGTTCTATTCTAAAAAGATTGTAATCAATGCGTATAGGATTTATTCCGGGCGTGTTAGGGGTGTTATGTACAGCTCTTTCCGCCCATGCGCAAGAATCCGATTCAGTCCGTAATGTAGCTTTGCCTGAAGTAGTGGTGGCGGAAACCTACCAACAACTTCAGAATAAGAAGATTGCACTTACCCTTGAAGTGGCTGACCGGGATTTCTTGCGGAAACATTTTACAGGTAACTTTATGCAGGCGATGGAGAATATTCCGGGCGTGCAAGCTATGGATATCGGCTCGGGTTTTTCTAAACCGATGATCCGGGGAATGGGCTTTAACCGGGTTGCCGTATTGGAGAATGGTATCAAACAAGAAGGGCAGCAGTGGGGAGCAGATCATGGTCTGGAACTCGATGCTTTCAATGTAGATGCCGTGAGTGTGATGAAAGGACCTGCTTCGTTGCTTTATGGCAGCGATGCCATGGGCGGAGTGATTGACATTTCTCCCGTACAGGTTCCGGCAGAGAATATGTTGTTTGGTGATGTAACGCTTCTAGGAAAGTCTGTTAACGAGACTTTCGGCGCTTCGCTGATGTTGGGCATCAAAAAGAATGCCTGGTATACGAAGTTGCGTTATTCCGAACAGCTATTCGGGGATTACCGTATCCCGGCGGATACGATAATCTATCTGACTCAGAAGATACCAGTCCGTGGTCGTCGGCTGAAGAATACGGCAGGGTGGGAGCGTAATATCAATTTCTTCACCCAATACCAAAAGAAAGGGTATAAGTCGAATTATGCCGTGTCTAATGTATTTCAGAAGACAGGTTTCTTTCCCGGTGCACATGGAATTCCCGATGTGTCGCGTCTGGAAGATGACGGTGATAGCCGGAACATAGAGCTTCCCTATAGTAAAGTGAACCATCTGAAAGTGACTACTCATCAGCAATATGTTTGGGAGAAGTTTATCCTGTCGGGTGATATGGGTTATCAGAATAATCATCGTGAAGAATGGAGTGCATTCCATACCCATTACGGCAGTCAGCCTTTGCCGCAAACAAATCCGGATAAGGAACTGGGTTTTAATCTGAATACTTTCAGCTTTTCTGCGATAGGGCGGCTTATCGGTTCTTCTTTCTGGGAATATCGGATGGGATGGGATTCTCAGTTTCAGAGAAACACAATTTCAGGCTATTCTTTTCTGCTGCCGGAATATGAGCGTTTCACTACCGGGGTATCCTGGCTTACAACGTATCGTCCGGACAATGTACTTGCTGTTAGTGGAGGTATACGGTATGATTATGGGCGTATATATGTTTTTGCCCACGATGATCCATATCTGGCAACTTATCTGCAAGAGCAGGGCTATAGTGATGAACAGGTGGAATCCTACCGTTGGAACAGCCGTCGTGTAAACAGAAGCTTCGGAGACTATTCTCTGTCGCTGGGAGTGGTATGGACACCTTCTGTACTGCATCAGCTGAAGGTAAACGTTGGGCGGAGTTTCCGTCTGCCGGGTGCGAATGAACTGGCTTCGAATGGGGTACATCATGGTACATTCCGCCACGAACAAGGGGATGCCACACTTTCTTCCGAGCAAGGCTGGCAAATGGATGCTTCTTATCAGTTGAAGTACGGACGATTGTCTCTGTATGTTTCTCCGTTCGTCAACTGGTTCAGCAATTATATCTTTCTGCGCCCTACGGGGGAATGGTCCGTATTACCCCATACAGGACAAATTTATCGATATACACAGACGGAGGCATTGTTTGCAGGAACGGAGGCAGGTGCAGAGGTTCGTATTTCTTCTGCTTTCAGTTATCGCATATCCGGTGAGTATGTCTATACCTATAATTGTGATGAACATATTCCTTTGAGCTTTTCTCCGCCTGCCACTTTGCATAATACGCTGACTTGGCAGAAGAAACGTTATATGCTGTATGCCGAATGGCAAAACATAGCCCGTCAAAATAGGGTGGACCGTAACGAAGATCGTACTCCGGGTACGAACCTTTTCCATATAGGTGGCTCTCTTGATTTACCTGTTGCCGGAAATAAGGTGGAGATTACTCTGACCGTTCGGAACATATTCAATACGCGTTATTACAATCATCTCAGTTTTTACCGCAAAGTGGAGATCCCTGAACCGGGACGAAACTTTCAATTATTAATTAAAGTACCTTTTAAAAAACGATTCAAATGAAAACAAAATTTTATTTCCCGATGATTTTTTCCCTTTTAGTGATGGTTATGTCGTTGTTTACGGCTTGTAGTGATAGTGATAATCCGCTTAGTGATACCACAAAGCCGGTAATTGATCTTAATTCACCCACCGAAGGTCAGGTGCTGGCAATAGGTAGTGAGCACGGTGTGCATTTTGAGATGGAGCTATCGGATGATGTTATGCTAAAATCGTATAAGATAGAGATTCATAATAATTTCGATCATCATTCGCACGATACCCGGGCTACGGAGACTACTGTGGATTTCACTTTTAACAGGTCGTATGATGTGTCGGAACAAAGAACGGCGCATATTCATCACCATGATATCGTGATACCCGCTAATGCTACTCCGGGAGATTATCACCTGATGGTTTATTGTACGGATGCTGCCGGGAATGAAGCTCATGTTGCACGCAACATAGTGTTAAGTACAACGGGAGGGGATGACAGACATCATTAAGAAGAGAATGATTAGGGGTTAATTACTTCATAACTCACAGGACCTTTTTGCTAAGCCTTCAGTGCTGCATAGTAGCATGATGAATGAAGGAAGTATCCAAGAGGAATTAATAGATTAAGTGTATGGATTTAATATATTAAGTCTTCGAAGCTTGATATCCGGTTCTCTTTTGTTATTTTTGCACTGAAAATTAGGATAAATATGGAAAATCAGAGACCTTTGATATTAATATCCAATGACGATGGAGTCATTGCGAAAGGTATTAGTGAGTTGATAAAGTTTCTCCGTCCGTTGGGAGAAATCGTAGTAATGGCGCCGGATGCACCGCGTTCGGGCAATGCGAGCGCGCTGACAGTGACCGAACCTATTCATTATCAGTTGGTACGTAAAGATGTAGGACTTACGATTTACAAATGTTCCGGTTCTCCGGTAGACTGTGTGAAGCTTGCCTTCCATACAGTACTCGACCGCAAACCGGATTTGGTAGTCGGCGGTATCAATCATGGAGATAATTCTGCTGTGAATGTACACTATTCCGGTACGATGGGAGTGGTAATTGAAGGTTGCCTCAAAGGAGTTCCCTCTATTGGTTACTCTCTTTGCTGTCATGATCCGAACCCTGATTTTGAACCTTCGGGACCTTATATCCGCGAGATTGCCCGTCAGGTTCTGGAAAAAGGACTGCCACCGTTGACTTGTCTCAATGTGAACTTCCCCAATGTAAAAGAGCTGAAAGGTGTTAAAGTGTGTGAGCAATCCAAAGGACAATGGACGAATGAATGGGAAAACTTTGCACATCGTGGCGATACTCATTATTATTGGCTGACCGGTGAATTCCAGAATACGGACCCTGATAATGAGAAGAACGACCATTGGGCACTCGATAACGGCTATGTAGCCATCACTCCAACTACGGTGGATGTTACGGCTTACAATCTTATTGATGAGTTACAATCTTGGTTTTAATTCAATTGACAATTGACAATTGATATGAAGTATTATTTGATTGTCGGTGAAGCTTCCGGTGACCTGCACGCGTCTCATCTGATGGCTGCTTTGAAAGTAGAAGACCCACAGGCGGAATTCCGCTTTTTCGGGGGAGACTTGATGGCGGCAGTTGGCGGAACGATGGTGAAGCATTATAAGGAGTTGGCATATATGGGATTTATCCCTGTGTTGCTGCACCTGCGTACCATCTTTGCCAATATGAAGCGATGCAAGGAAGATATCGTTGCCTGGCAGCCCGATGTGGTGATATTGGTGGATTACCCCGGTTTCAACCTGAGTATAGCCAAGTTCTTGCGGGCGAAGACGCATATCCCTGTCTATTACTATATCTCTCCGAAGATATGGGCTTGGAAAGAATACCGCATCAAGAATATCAAACGGGATGTGGATGAATTATTTTCTATTCTACCGTTCGAGGTGGAATTCTTTGAAGACAAACATCACTACCCGATACATTATGTAGGTAATCCTACGGTAGATGAGGTGACCCTCTTCCGTGCAGAGCACCCTGAAACCTTTGACGGCTTTGTTCGTGAAAACAACTTGGACTCTAAGCCGATCATCGCTTTGCTGGCAGGTAGCCGGAAGCAGGAAATAAAGGATAATCTGCCCGATATGCTTCGGGCAGCTTCCGCTTTTCCGGAATACCAGTTGGTTCTGGCTGGTGCACCCGGTATTTCTCCCGATTATTATCACGAATATGTAGGTGATGCGAAGGTGAAGATCCTTTTCGGTCAGACCTACCGCCTGCTACAACAAGCTGAGGCGGCGTTAGTGACTTCGGGGACTGCTACATTGGAGGCTGCTTTATTCCGGGTGCCGCAAGCTGTTTGTTATCATACGCCGATAGGAAAAGTCATCTCTTTCCTGCGCCGCCATATACTGACGGTGAAGTACATTTCGCTGGTAAATCTGATTGCGAACCGTGAAGTAGTGAAGGAGCTGGTAGCTGATACAATGACAGTTGAACAAGCACGTGCCGAACTGGAACGTATTTTATATGATAAAGATTATCGGCAGCGAATGCTTCATGGCTATGAATACATGGCGGCACGCTTGGGTGATGCAGGTGCTCCGAAGCGGGCGGCAAAAAAGATGGTACGCTTACTACGAAAGTAATTCTTCTTACATAATGAAACCTCTTTGGTTTCAAAAGACCATAAAATTGTTAAAAGTGATAAAGCCGGTGCAGTAATAGCCCGGCTTTCGTATTTTATAGTCAGAACATGCGATATTTTATGAACTAACAATTATTACGGTAACAAACAAGAGGACTTTAATTATGAAGAAATTACATTGGTTATTTATGATGATGTGCCTGGCGGTGCTACCTGCCTTGCAGTCATGCGATGATCTCGACAGCGGATACTCAATCGGGGACTTTTCTTATCCGAACTGGGCTACTATACGTGTCAAGGGGAATGCTTTCTATATGGAGAGTGATACTTGGGGAACACTTTGGCCTATCAATACGGATATGGGCTGGTATCAGCCGGTAGACGGGCAACGTGTGGTTACGGTGTTCAATCCTATTTACGATAATTATGAAGGATATGACCATGCTGTGAAGATATTACGTCTGGAGCATGCCCTGACGAAAGTAGTGGAACCGTTGACTGCTGAGAATGAGGAAGAATATGGTAATGATCCGGTACTGATTTATAAGGGAGACCTGACGGTCAGTGGTGGTTATATGAATATTGTCTTTATGCAGAACTTGCCGAAGGATCCTGATACGAAACATCGTATCAGTCTGGTGCAACCTGCTGAAGCTACAGCAGATGCAGTGAGTGAAGATGACGGATATCTCCATCTTGAACTTCGTTATAATAACTACGGTGATGTAAGTGGACGCCGTGCCGCCGGATTAGTTTCTTTCAATCTGAAAGAGGTATTGACTCCTGAGATGAAGGGTATCAAGCTGAAACTTAATTCGGAAGTGAATAAAGAAGTAGAAATAGTATTTGAAAAACAATCAAGTAATGCTGAAGAAGCTTCGAACTTAGATTTCTCAAAGATGCAATTGAAGTAGAGTAAAGTGTTTTGTGTGAAGCCGGGTGAATGTGAATTCCTCCGGCTTTTTTATTTTATAACAAGGTCAATACATAGAGGTAGACCACTGCCGCGGGGATTGCCAGTAAAGCGCTGTCGAAGCGGTCGAGCATTCCTCCGTGCCCGGGCAGGATATGTCCCGAGTCTTTAATACCTAACTGGCGTTTCATCAGTGATTCCGTCAGGTCTCCCCATGTGCCGAATATAACAACGATCAATGCCAGTCCTGCCCATTGCCAAACAGGCATGAATGGGAAGTAGTGTGCAAATACAAATGAAGAGGCTATAGAGAATACACCACCACCGATGCTTCCTTCCCAAGATTTCTTAGGGGAAATGCGTTCGAATAGGCGATGCTTGCCAATCAGGGAACCTACACAGTAAGCACCTGTATCGCTCAACCATATAAATACGAAGATGGAAAGCGGCAGGATAGGGTTATAGGTCACACTGCTTTCTGTAGGGTTATATTGGAAAGCCAATACATTGAGCAGCGCAAACGGCAATGCCACGTATAGCTGGCTCAGCATGGAAAAAGCCCAGTTGCCGATGGGATTCTTCTTTTTCAGGTAAAGTTCCGTAATCATCAGGTAAAGCAGTAAAGCCAGATAAGGCAGGAATACCTGTGCTCCGATGGTTGACTGGCAGAACCCCATTACGGCCAGGAAGAGATAAGCGCCTCCAAGGGCGGTGATCGTTTTATTGATTTGTACTTCACTGCTTTGGTTGATCAGGTGCCCAAATTCGTGTACGCTCAGTGCACCGATAATGGTGAACAGGATACCGAATGAAAGGGGGCTGTATAGGATACAGCCCACCAATACTACTACGAATAACACACCTGTGATGGCGCGTTGTAAGAAATTGCTTTTCACGGTAATTCCGTTTTTTAGTTCTTTATTCTTTTGCGGGTTCGGGGCGTTCTACAGAAACTTTAGTTCCTTCTGCGGAAACCTTTGTATTACCGGTTTCATTTCCGCTTTCAACATTGTTTTCCTCTTCCGCTTTTACTTCTTTTTCGCTCTTCGCAGCTTCTTTTGCAGCTGCTTCTTCCGCTTTCTTCAGATCCTCTGAAATCTTATTGGCACTGATCTCCTCCGAACGGGAAGCCCAGGGGCGTTTTCCAAAGATTTCTTCTACATCTTCTGCAAAGATCACTTCTCTGTCTATCAGTAACTGTGACAGTCTTTGGTGTCCGTCCTTATGATCGGAGAGTATCTTTTTGGCACGCTCGTACTGTTCGTTCACCATGTTCTTAACTTCCTCGTCAATCAGTTCGGCAGTCTTTTCACTGTACGGGCGGTTGAAAGAATATTCTTCGTTATTGTAATAACAGAGGTTAGGCAGTTTCTCACTCATACCGAGGTAGGCAATCATGCCGAAAGCCTGCTTCGTCACACGTTCCAAGTCGTTCATGGCACCGGTTGAGATACGTCCCAGGAATAAATCCTCGGCAGCACGTCCACCCAGTGTGGCACACATTTCGTCAAGCATTTGCTCTTTGGTAGTGATCTGGCGCTCTTCGGGCAGATACCAGGCGGCACCCAGTGCACGGCCACGCGGAACGATGGTCACCTTGATCAGTGGATTGGCATATTCCAGTAACCAAGAGATGGAAGCGTGTCCTGCCTCATGGATAGCAATGGAACGGCGTTCTGCCTCAGTAGTAATTTTCGTTTTCTTTTCCAAACCACCTACGATACGGTCTACGGCATCGAGGAAATCTTGCTTACCTACGAATTTCTTGCCATGACGGGCAGCGATAAGTGCTGCTTCGTTGCAGACATTGGCGATATCAGCACCGGAGAAGCCCGGAGTCTGGCGTGCCAACAAGTCTACGTCTACCGTATTATCTATTTTGATAGGACGCAAGTGTACACCGAATACTTCTTTACGTTCGTTGAGGTCGGGGAGGTCTACATGTATCTGACGGTCAAAACGTCCGGCACGCAGCAAAGCCTTGTCCAGTACGTCTACACGGTTGGTAGCAGCCAGGATGATTACACCACTGTTGGAACCGAAACCGTCCATTTCAGTTAATAACTGGTTCAAAGTGTTTTCGCGTTCGTCGTTACCACCCATTGCGGCAGCTTTGGCACGGGCACGTCCTACGGCATCAATTTCATCGATAAACACGATACAGGGCGCTTTTTCCTTTGCCTGACGGAACAGGTCGCGCACACGGGATGCACCTACACCGACAAACATTTCTACGAAGTCGGAACCGGCCAGTGAGAAGAACGGTACATTGGCTTCACCTGCCACAGCTTTGGCAAGCAGGGTCTTACCTGTTCCCGGAGGGCCTACAAGCAGAGCGCCTTTGGGAATCTTACCACCCAGGTCTGTGTATTTCTGCGGTTCTTTCAGGAATTCTACAATTTCTTCCACCTCCTGTTTGGCTTCGGCAAGTCCTGCTACATCCTTGAAAGTGATTTTTATAGGAGTTCCTTTTTCAAACAGTTGGGCGCGTGACTTACCGACATTGAATATGCCGCCACCGCCGCCACTGCCACCACCACTCAGGCGGCGTGACATGAAAATCCAGAAACCAATAAGGAAAGCGATAGGCAGAATCTGCCACAGCACTACACCGAAGTAGTTCCGCTTCTTTTCGTAATTGATGGAACCGTCGAAATGCTGTTCGTCTCTTTCCTTTTGCAGAAAGTCTCCCAGACTCTCGCGAGAGGGGGCTTCGGTAGTAATCATAGGATTCCTACCTACCCGGCTGGAGTCTGCCTGGAATACATTCTTCACATATTGAGGCTTAATATACGCTTCTACCGAGTTATCATCGTAACCGATGATTTTGCTCATGTAACCATTGCGTACATATTGCTGGAATTCGTCATAAGATATGTTTTTCGTACCTGTACTATTCTCGTTGGTCAGGTACAAGCCCAGAAGCATCATGGCTATGATCATATACAGCCAGTTCAGGTTGAACTTGGGCATATTGACCTTATTGGGCTTTTTGTTAGCGTTATTATTATTGTCCATAGGGCTTATTAATCAATATCAGGTATTCGGGTTAATTTGGCGTCGGCCCAGAGATGTTCCAGGTTGTAGAAGTCTCTCGTTTCAGGCAGGAAAACGTGGACCAGTATGTCAGAGTAGTCCATTGCTACCCATTCGGCATTGCGCAACCCGTCTATTGCAAATGGTTTACTGTTGGCACCTTTGCGTGTAAATTCTCTTACGGATTCTACAATGGCGGTCACCTGGCTTGGGGAGTTTCCCTGGCAAATGACGAGATAATTGCAGATAGTATCGCCAATTTTAGAAAGATCTGCTATAACTATATTTTTTCCTTTTTTATCTTGTATACCTTCGGTTATTTGTTGAATGAGTTTCTTTGTTTCGTTCATTACTTATTATTAAAATTAAACAGTTGACAAATATACGCTGAATTCTTGTATGAAACACCTAAAAGAGGAAAAGTCTTTTAATTTTTGATTTTTTTTAGGTATATATTTCTTTGGCGTACGGCATCTTAGCAGAATTTAGAGAAAAAAATACGTGAAATTGTTTTGGATTATCAAATTCTTTGTATCTTTGCAACCGCAAAACGGGAACGACCTGTTATTGGGCTATGGTGTAATGGTAACACTACAGATTCTGGTCCTGTCATTCCTGGTTCGAATCCAGGTAGCCCAACGAAGAAAAGCTGTGAACATAATAAGTTCACAGCTTTTTTTATTTCTCTCTCCTAAATATAAAAATAGCCCCAATTTACAAGAAGCTGAGGCCATCAATTTGTCATCTAAAAAGTTTTTTTATTCCCATTCTATGGTAGCATTGGGTTTCGGAGACATATCATAGCAAACACGGTTCACATGTTTCACCTCTTTCAGGATACGATCTGTAATTTTCATGAGGATAGGCCATTCTACCGGTTCGATAGTAGCAGTCATTGCGTCAATCGTATTGACAGCGCGGATGATGACCGGCCATTCGAAGGAACGGGCATTATCACGTACGCCGACTGACTTGAAGTCAGGTACTACGGTAAAATATTGCCATACTTTCTTATCCAATCCGGCAATTCTGAACTCTTCACGCAAGATAGCGTCGGACTCGCGTACAGCTTCCAGACGATCGCGTGTGATAGCGCCCAGACAACGGACACCCAGACCGGGACCGGGGAACGGCTGGCGATAAACCATTTCATAAGGCAAGCCCAGTTCGACACCACAAGCGCGTACTTCGTCTTTGAAAAGCTGGCGAAGCGGTTCTACAAGTTCGAACTGAAGATCCTCCGGCAGACCGCCTACATTGTGGTGAGATTTCACCATCTTGGCTGTTTTTGTTCCGCTTTCCACGATGTCGGGGTAGATAGTTCCCTGGCCTAAGAAGTCGATTCCGTCCAGCTTGCGCGCTTCCTCTTCGAATACGCGGATGAACTCTCCGCCGATAATCTTACGTTTCTGTTCGGGATCTTCCACACCTTCCAGTTTAGTAAGGAAACGCTCGGTAGCGTCTACATAAATGAGGTTTGCTTTCAGTTGATTGCCGAACATTTCTACTACATCTTCGGACTCACCTTTACGCATCAGACCATGATTTACATGTACGCATACCAAGTTGTCACCAATTGCTTTCAGCAACAGGGCTGCTACTACAGAACTGTCGACACCGCCGGAAAGAGCCAGCAATACTTTTCTGTTGCCTACCTGACGGCGTACCAATTCAACCTGGTCGTTCACAAAGTTAGTCATGTTCCAATTAGCTTCGGCCTTGCACGTTTCGAAAACGAAAGGCTTAACCGCTGCTTTGATGGCTTCGATATCATCCGTGAACTGTGGCAGTTTCACTGCACAAGTTGCTTTGTCGTGACCGGCAGCTATCACAGGGATTCCTGCCTCGTAGATGGACGGATTTACATCGATGGCAACACCGTCTACTACGTTGCACGGTCCACCATTAATAATAACACCCTTTACGTTGGGCAATTTTTTCAGTTCTTCAACGGTTATATCATGAGGATAGATCTCACTATATACACCTAACGCACGGATGGCACGAGCCAATACCGTATTTTCATGACTACCCAAGTCAAGGATAACAATCATGTCCTGCTTCATCTGATTCTGGTTATTTTTAAGTTATTGTATCGTTAATTATTCACTTTTGTTTTCAAACGGTTTGCAAAGATAAAGATTTTCAGAGAGACTATAATGTATTGATTCTCTAAACTTTCAGAACAGAGCCGCATTTTTTGTAGGCAATGATAATAATTTATATCTTTATCCCTCAGATTTATTATTGATTCACATCTGATACACTATGAAATTTATGAAGGGATTTATAATGATTGATTTTGCTTTATATTTAGTAATTTTGCGGCAATTCTATTCAAATAATAAGAACTATGGCAAAAGAGTTAGAACTCAAGTACGGCTGTAACCCTAATCAGAAGCCGGCCCGCATTTTTATGCAGGAGGGTGAACTGCCTATTGAAGTCCTGAATGGACGTCCGGGATATATTAATTTTATGGATGCCTTAAATGGATGGCAGTTAGTGAAAGAACTGAAAGAAGCTACCGGCATGCCGGCGGCGACTTCATTCAAACATGTAAGTCCTGCAGGTGCAGCTATTGGTCTGGAATTGGATGAGATCATGAAAAAGATCTATTTCGCGGATGATCTGCCTCTCTCTCCCTTGGCCAATGCGTATGTACGCGCCCGTGGTGCTGACCGTATGTCGTCTTATGGCGATTTCATCGCTTTAAGTGATGTTTGTGACGCAGCAACCGCCCGTTTTATTAATCGGGAAGTATCAGACGGCGTTATTGCTCCGGGATATACGGATGAGGCGCTCGAAATCCTGAAAAATAAGCGTAAAGGTACTTATAATGTAATTAAAATCGATCCGGATTATAGACCGGCTCCGATTGAGCGCAAAGATGTGTTTGGAATAACTTTTGAACAGGGCCGTAATGAAATAAAGCTGAATGGCGATGAGCTGTTTGCTAATATTCCTACTCAAAACAAGAGTTTTCCGGATGCTGCAAAGCGTGATTTGATGATAGCTCTTATTACTTTAAAGTATACACAGTCCAACTCCGTATGTTATGTGAAGGATGGACAGGCAATCGGTATCGGGGCAGGGCAGCAAAGCCGTATCCACTGTACTCGTCTGGCCGGAAATAAGGCAGATATTTGGTATCTTCGTCAGCACCCGAAAGTTCTGAACTTACCTTGGGTAGAAAAAATCCGTCGTGCCGACCGTGATAATACAATTGATATTTATATTAGTGACGATCATGAAGATGTGTTGGCTGATGGCATTTGGCAACAGTTCTTTACAGAGAAGCCGGAAGTACTGACCCGCGAAGAAAAACGTGAATGGCTGGATACATTGAGAGGAGTATCTCTTGGTTCAGATGCCTTTTTCCCATTTGGCGATAATATTGAGCGTGCTCATAAGACTGGTGTGGAATATATAGCCCAGGCAGGTGGTTCGGTGCGTGATGACCATGTAATTGAAACCTGTGATAAATATGGCATTGCCATGGCATTCACTGGTATCCGTTTATTCCATCATTAATAGAACCTGAATACAGATAAACAAGAGAGGCTGTGTTAATTGCTAACACAGCCTCTCTTAGTATGCGGGCCTCATTTATTCGGCGCTACGGATAGAGTCGTCGATAACTTTAATTTTCTGTTTTACTAACTCGATATCTGCTTTCAGTTTTTCTACTTTGCGATTTAGCTCCGTCAGCAGGCTGTTGCCCTTCTTGGAAGAAGCCGTCAGGAAACCGAGATTGTTCTCGTAGGTCTGCAATTCGTTTCTCATGGCATCTGCTGCACGTACCAGTTTCTCACGTTCACGATAGAGCGACTGCGGACTGCCTTCCTGGATGTTACTGATATTAGACTTGAAGTTGCTCAGTTTCTTATTGGCAGCGCTGATATTGAAATGGTCGAACAACTTATCCACTTGTCCGTGGTATTGCTTGTACAAACGGTCTTTTTCCTTGAAAGGTACATGACCGATGCTGTTCCATTCCTTCATTAATTCACGTACCAACTGTGTGGCTTCATTCGTATCCATATTCTCATCAATAGCACCCAGCTTTTCGATGATCTCTTTCTTCTTGTTCAGGTTATCTACTTCAACGGAACGTTGAGAAGAAGTGGCCTTGTTTTTTTGCTCAAAGAAGTAGTCGCAAGCCGAAATGAAGCGCTTCCATATTGCATCGGAATATTTCTTTGCTACCGGACCGATCGTTTTCCATTCTTTCTGCAGTTTGGTTAGCTCGTCAGCAGTTGCTTTCCAGTCAGTACTGTCTTTCAGAGCTTCGGCTTTTTCGCAAAGGGCACGTTTCTTATCCAGATTTGCGTTCATGCCTTCTTTCAGAGATTTAAAGAAATCTCCTTTTTTGCGGAAGAACTCGTCACATGCTTTACGGAAACGTTCGAATATCTTTATATTCATTTTTTGCGGTGCAAAACCGATGGTTTTCCATTTGTTCTGCAAAGCAATGATCTCCTGTGTCTTATTATCCCAGGCAGCAAAGTTGGTCAGTTCATTATAGTCTATCGCTTCAATGATTTCACAAATTACCGTTTTCTGATCGAGGTTATGTTGCTCCACCTCTTTCAACGCTTCGAAGTGCTGCTGGTGGCGACGATTTACGGCTGTGGAAGCTGCTTTGAAGCGGTTCCATATCTCATCGCGCAGTTCTTTGGCAACAGGACCCGTATCACGGAATTCCTGATGCAGTTTCTGTAACTGATGGAATGCTGATACTACATCCGGCTCTTCTGCCAGTTTCTCGGCAGCTTCGCATAGATGTGTTTTTATTTCCAGGTTCTTCTTGAAATCATACTCGCGGAATTCATTGTTCAGCTTCAGCAGGTCATAGAACTTCTCTACATAGAGCTGGTAGCTCTTCCAGAGTTCGTTGACTTTAGCTTGCGGAATCAGTTTTACTTCATTCCACTGTTGTTGCAACTTCTTGAATTCCGTATAGGATTTGTTGGCATCATCGGGTGATTCTACCAGTTCTTTCAGTTCCTCTATTATGGAAAGTTTGATTTGCAGGTTCAGCTCTTTCTGTTTTTCCTGTTCGGCTGACAATGCACTTCTCTTCTCTTTAATGACGGACATGATGTTCTTGAACTCCTCTTCAACAGTATCTGCTGTCGGAATGAAATTCTCTGCTGTTCCCCCGTTTTCGATGAATAGTTTCTTTGCCGCTTCCAGTTCGGCATTATGCAACTTATAGAAAGCCTGTTTCAGACCATCTATTTCCTGTTTGCCGGCATTTTCCACATCTGCGGAAACCTCTTTAAGCTTAGCCAGGATTTCCTCCTTGTTTAGCTTCTGTATAGCTTCTACCGGCTTTTCTTCCTGCGTTGCTTCTTCAGCCGGAGTTTCGGTCAGAGCCGGTTCTGAAACCTCGGTTGCTTTCTTTTCTTCTTCTAATTCTGCCGCCTTTTCGGGGAGATTAGTGTCATGAGTGTCCATCATTGTACATACGTTTTAAGAAACGGTTTTACCCGTTCGGGTTACATTAGGTCACAAATTAATGAAATAAAACAATTACTTCATACTTTTTTTCTGAGTTTTTTTTTCTTTTTTCAAGGAATATTCATTTTTTCCTGTTTTTCCACCACAGGCTGCACTGCATTTTCGTTCCGTTGTTCCTGGGTGTATTCCATTACGGCATACTCCGTGATTCCGTTGTTGGTGGTGCGGTGCCGGAATCCGCCCGCATTGAGTACGGTGACGAGGGTCTGTTGCGTTTGCTTGTTGGAGAATACGCGCCCGTTCAGGCTGATGGTGGCGAGCAGTTGCGCGGCGGGCAGCCACTTTCCGCCGCCTTCGGCAGGCCGGGCGGGGCGATAGTAGTAGTACAGGTTTTCTTCCACAGGCTCTTTCAGGCGGAAGTGTTCGTTGCGCTGGTTCAGTTGGTTTATTTCGTCGCCCTCGTACCAGTAGTGGAAGCCGTTGCGGAACAGTGCCATCGCCTGGGCGTAGATGCCCGCATGGCAGATGGGGGTGCGATAGTCCACGGACAAGATGCTGTTGAACAGGAAGCGGCGGTTCTCGCCTATGTCCTGCAGGCAGTGGGGATTGTTGGTGCTGCCTACGAATGAGGCTCGTCGCACGAAGTTGTAAGTCTGTGTGTCGAAGGCTTTGCGCTCCAGCACGAGGTCTTGCGCAATGAGGTGTTTCAGCTCGGCCAATGCTTCGGGTGTCAGGCTGTCGAACTCTTCCATGTTGATTATCAGTCGTGTGGAGAGCATCAGCATGTGGTCCTTGTTGTGGGGGTTGATCATCCCGTTGCGGCTGTATTTGCGCAGTTCGGGTGGTAGCAGGTTGCGTATGAAGAAGCTCTTTCCGCGTCCCTGCTTGCTGTAGAGGAGGAGGAACAGCTGGTTTTGCAGTTCATCGTCTATGGCGCAAGCCACCATGCCTACGATCCACCGGCGCAGGCTGTCTTCCCAGAAGGGGGTGTCGGTGGTTTGCACCAGTGAGGCCAGCTGCCCGATGTAGTCTGTCGTACCGTCCCATGCCGGCAGGCCTTCAAAGTAGGTCCTGAAGGGGTCGAAGTCGCGGGCGTAGTCCGAGTCTATGGCGGTCTTCATGAGGCTTTGCGAGCAGTAGATGGCTCGGGCCTGTGCCTGCATGTAGATGCTGTTGATGTCCTTGCCTCGCAGGGGCTGGAAGGTGGCGGGGCCGTGGCCTTTGCCTTTGGCGGTGGCGGGGTGGAGCGACCGGAATTCAAGTGTGTCCAGCACCGTGTTGCGCCGGAATTCATAGCCTTTTTGCAGGAATTCGTAGATCCTTTCGGCTATCGGCCGTTTCTTTTCCTGTTCCATCCGGTCGGTCTTCGAGGTATAGTCGTAGGCGTTCCGCAGGGGAGTTTCCAGGTCGAATCCCGTCACGTTTCCGTAGCTGTGTTTCACCAGTAGCAGGGCTTCTCCAAGGGGGATACCTTTGCTGTAGCAGCGGTTGGCGAGGGTGTAGATGAAGCTGTCGCGCTCTCCTTCGGTGAACTTGTATTTGCGGCGGGTGTATGCCAGTGCCTTGTCGTAGTCCGTGCGTGCCTGTTGGCTCAGGGCTTCGATGTTTACGCTCGGGTCGGCTTCGGGCGCTGCGGGACGTGGCGTTGCGGGGCGTGCGGACGTTTTTCTTTCGCGGGGGGCGTCCTTGTCGGGCAGTGCGACGGCACCCGTCAGCGGCCGCACGGCTGCCAGGCGTTGCCGGGAGATGAAGGCTTCCGGGTCGCAGGTGGCATAGAATCCGCGGCTCAGGTCGCTTCCGCTGGGGTCTGCCGGAGTGTTCAGCAGGTCTTCGTAGTGCTTGCGTGCCAGTTCGAACTGTGCTTTGTGGTAGGTTTCCAGCTGGGCGTAGGTGTGCGCTTCGGTCTGTGCCTCCCACTCCATGCGCAGGGCGCGCGCCTCGGGGGTGGTGAGGTATACCAGCGGTTTCACTCCGTGGCTTCGCGGGCTGAGGAAGCTTGCCAGTGTGGCGGGGTCGTCGTTTATGGCGCGGCGCATCCGTGGCAGTTCTTCGGGAGGCATGTCGTCGAAGTCCAGCAGAAGGATGTCGTTGTATGCCAGCAGGCTGTAGGGCAGTCGTCGTTCAAGGTAGTTGGCGGTGATGGTGAAGTAGGGGAGCTGCCGCTTGATGCGGTCCGCCTTGTCGGAGTCGCCCTGTGCCAGGGCTTCCCTGATGCGTGTGATGGGCTCGCGATAGGTGTTGCCCCGCATGAATTCGATCAGTTGTGTCAGTGCTATGTCTCCGCTGACTTGGGAGTAACCGCGATAGGTTGTTGCTTTGAGATTTTCCATGTGTTCTGAAATTTTTTTTGATTTCGTCGTGTCGATGTGGCATGACGGTGCAAAGATCCGTGCTTTTTCCGGATAAGGCAATCCCGCTTTCTCGGCTGAAAATGCGGGATTGTGTCGGGAGTGTTTCCGGTTGGGGTGTCACTTGTCTCCGTTCAGGATGAATTTGATTTCCCTGACCAGTGAATCCCGCTTCAGATACCCCTCCTGGGCGGCCGACGAGGGGAAACTGAACAAGGCTTCCAGAAAATCGGCGATTTGCGCCGGAATCGGGTCCTGCAAGGGGGAAAGTGGTGTGTGAAGCAGCCCTATCCACTCTTTCAGGAAGTCCGTCCGTTTTTCCTGTGGGATTTCTTTCCGGTTGTTTGCCAGGCATTTAAATCCGTCGAACATTAGCTTTGCGTCCGTGTCGTTGTTCTCGATCTCGTAGGTCTGAATCAGAAATTCTTTCCGATCATCCAGCAGGGTGTAATCCCGCAAAAAATGCTTTTTTTCATGTAATCTTTATGTTTAAAAAATATTAAAAAAATACAGCCGGCAAAGTTAGTCATAAAGGCTTTTCAAGCCTAATCGGGGGTGTGGACAAAAAACAAGATTGCAGTATGTTGTAATGCAATACTTTATCCTTTATATATACATTTATAACTGGACAAAAAAAAGTGTAAATTGACAGAGGTGAGGGGCTGACCTCTACGTTTTACACTTTTTTTTGCCTCAATAATGAAGGTATATCGCGCCCGCGCGTATGTGCCCGCTCGTGCGCGAGGATTTCCTTCCCGTGGGATGCCCTGAAACTTTCCGCCGGGGGCTTGAAGCTTCCTGCCGGGGGGGTGAAGCTTTCTGCCGGATGTATTGAAGTTTTCTGTGGGATATCTTGAAACTTCCTGTCATTCTCCTGAGGATGTTTGTCGGATGTGTTGAGGATATTTGTTGCCGTACCGGGGCTTTTCAGGGCGGTCCGAACGCCTTTGTGATGATGCGCACTTGTGCGGGGGTATATTTTCGCGCTTCGGTCCTCCATCCCGTCTGCCGGAGGCGTTGCAGAAGTCCGGGGCATTGTTGCAGCCATTCGTTGAATCGGTTCACGGCAGTCTGTTGCTGCACGTCGGGCATGTATAGGGATGCCAGTTCACCTTTACCGTAAGTCCGTATGAGGAAGGGGCGTTCTTCTTCCTCCTCCTCTTCTTCCGTCTTGTTTCTTTTCGTCATATCGTTTCTGTTTTTAATGGTTCATTTCCGGTTCCTGTCTTTTTTTTGAGGGGAACCGCATGAGTTGAGTAAAACTTTTTAAGTAGTGTAAAGATAGTGATTATCAATGGAATAAACAAGAATATCTTCCGGTAATCTCCTTTATTCTCCTTTATCCTCCGGTAATCTTCGCTAACCTCCGATAAGCTTCCCGCCCCTTTTTCGCAGCCCTATCTTTGTGCCATCAGAACGTTTTGAGCGAGAAAAAAAAAGAATCAAGTTTATGAACCCTTTTAAAAACAAGAATTATGGGAAATGTAAAAGTACGGCGCTATCAGCGCAACAAGAAAATCGGTGACAAGGATTCGCCGTTGTATTACTACCTCCGTCAGAAGGCGGACTCCACGCAGATTTTCGACATCAACCGCATAGCCGGCGAGATAGAGGGCATCGGTTCGCTTTCGGTGGAAGATGTGGAACACGTCATCAAGTCTCTGGTGCGTAGTATGAAGCTGGTGTTGCGGGACGGCAACCGGGTGAAATTGGATGGCTTCGGCACGTTCTACATCACCTTCCGCTGCCCCGGTGTCCCGTCGGCCGACAAATGCAGCATCAAGAACATCAGCCGCGTCAACATCCGCTTCCTGGCGGACAGAACCCTGCGCCTGGTAAACGAGTCGACCGCCACCACCCGAAACGCCCCGAACAACGTGGTGTTTGAGCTGGACAAACTGGAAAGCGACGGAGGCGGAAACCAGGGCGGCGGTCAGGGCGGTTCCGGCGACGGCGGCATAGAGGATGATCCGCTGGGATAACAATTAAAAATTATCACATGAGAACGATTGACCACATCATTATTCACTGTTCCGCCACCCGCGAGGATCGTAGCCTTGCGGTGGAGGAGCTGGAGACGATACATCGTCGTCGCGGGTTCCGAGGCATCGGTTACCACTACTATATCCGTCGTGACGGGAAGGTGGTGAATACCCGTCCGATAGAGCTTGTCGGCGCACATTGCAAGGGGCACAATGCCCGTAGCATCGGGATATGCTATGAAGGCGGTCTGGATGCGAAAGGGCGTCCCAAGGATACACGCACGGTGGAGCAGCGCAGTGCCCTGCGTCTGCTTGTGGCGCAACTGCTGAAACGGTTCAAAAACAATGTCCGCGTCTGCGGACATCGCGACCTCAGCCCGGACCTGAACGGGGACGGACGGATAGAGCCGGAAGAGTGGGTGAAGGAATGCCCGTGCTTTGAGGTGGGAAAGGAACTCTGATTATTATTCAGAGCACGAAATCATTCAAAAAGAGAACACGAAAGGAGGTGTGAAACTATGGCAATCAAGAAATCAGTATGGGATATGATCCTGAAAATGGTTATCGCGGTGGCTTCTGCTATTGCGGGGGCGTTGGGGGCGGATGCGATGACGCTGTAAAGCCTGCCTGTCTGCTCAAATAGCACATGAGTAATCCCGGTGGGCATTACGTTCACCGGGATTTTTCGATATACTTTTAATTTTTTACTTAAAGAAAATAATATGAGAAAGAATAGATTCATAAAAAGGCTCTTGCTATTAGCCATTTTTATAATGCTAAGTATAGCAGGACAAGCGCAGTCTGCTGATGAAATCAAACGTCCCAGTGCGAATGCCCAGCAGTTTACCTCCATTGCATCAACGAGTGTGGGATTGCATACTGGACAGATGTCTGCAGATATCTCCTTATTCACCTTGCAAGGGAAAGGTATTGATGTCCCTGTATTCCTTGCATTTAGCAGTGCAGAAATTACTCACCAATCCGAAGCTTCGCCTGTAGGATTGGGCTGGTCGCTGTTGGCCGGTGGTGTGATAAGTGTAACCATACGTGATAAGGAGGATATACAAACAACTTCCAAGGAAGACATTCCCTGGCAGTATGATCGTGACTATCTTACAAAAAAATGGGAAGAACAGGGCAAAAATAGTACATTTTCTAATAAATTCGACTTGGCGATGGATTGGATCTTGGGCGGAGATTATGCTCCTGACACCTATAAATATACCTTTCAGGGATATTCGGGCGATATAGTTTTCAAATTTAACGACAATGATAAACTGGAAGGAAAGTTATATCCGGACGAAACTTTTAAAATTGATAAAACGGATCAAGGCTTTAAAATCAGGACTGACGATGGTGTGGAATATTACTTCGAATGCAAGGAATATAATAGTGCAAACAATGTAACTGTTGCCATTTCTTATTTCTTGTCGGAAATAAAAACTCCTCAAGGCGGACATGTGACACTTACTTATGTGGACGAAATAGGTTACGACCTACGGCAAAATATAGGAAATGGCGGAGGCGGGTATGAACATCCGCAGATAACCAAGAAAAGATTGGTTCGTATTGACTCCGACTTCGAATATGCTATCTTTAGCAAAAGCAAACCGAATGGAGCGCTTGCTTCAAACCTGTCGGGATTCATGTGGGTTGAGTTGCATGACAAGGCCGGTGTATTGATCAAGGGATATGAACTCAACTCCGGTTCTCCTTTTACGAACAGTAATCAAACTTCATATTCCGAATATAACATCAGATTGAGACTGAACAATATAAAGGAATATGACCACAATGGCAATTACCTGCCGGGATATAACTTTGAATATGATTATCATTTTGCTCGTGCCAAGGATTCCTATAAGTATTGTCCGATTGCAGGAAGTAATTGTGTTTCTGCTTCATGGGCGAAATGTCCCGGCCCTTTGGCGGTCGTAGACCGCAGCGACAACTACGGTTTGCCTGCTTGTTGGTCAGTAAATGTCAATACTCCACAGGAACAACTTTATGGTTTTGGCACAGTGGATGATTATTATGATGAAACAGTTTACGATTATTTTTGTCTGACCCAAATAACTTTTCCTGCCGGAAACAGTGAATCATATACGTATGAACCTCATGACTACAGGTATGTGGGTACAACTTCCGAGGGCATCCTGCCGGCATCCGCCGTCATAGGCAAAAGATTATCACGGAAAACAATTTTAAATAAGGACGGAACGGTTCGTTATGTGGATTACAAATATAATCTTCACGATGCAAATTATGCTATACCGAAGAATGCCGTATCAAGCGGTATTTTGGTGACCCCTTCCATTCATACCTCCGTAATCTACAAGCCGGTTGATGAGAAAGACCACCGACGTTTTGTAGCGGCTGCTTATACCACTAAAATGCCACAAAACTGTCTGGAAGGTCCTGTGGTATGCTATACGGAAGTAGAAGAAGTCTACAGATCTGCCTCTGCCATATTGGGGCGTAAGCTATACTATTTTGACAAAGTGATGGCTACCCCTGCCATGAATTATATTTATACAAACTATAATTATCACCCGAACAGCAGAGGAAATATTTTGGTACCCATACAGAACAAACTGTATGGCACTTTAGGGGGATATCCTGCTAACATTGCGGCGTATAACAATTATAATTATGTCTATATGGCCTATCCGGTGGGGAAATTCAGTTATCCGATTCGTACAGTGGGTAAAGTGCTGAAAGAGATAACACTGAATAGCGATGGTGCAGTGGTGAGAAAGGTACTGAATGAATATAGCCATGGAGAGAGTCCGGCTTTGTATGGTTATCTTGTCTGTAAGTTTAATGATACTACAGCGCAACATCCCGATTTTGAAGCTCGCAGGTATCTTATCAGTCAGACAACACATTCTGCTGTCTATAGCCGCTTGTGTAAGACAACGACGACTGATTATTTTCCTGTTTCCGGAACTTCGGTTACCGATTCCATCACTGAGGTACGTACCTGTAACAAATCGGGTACCCGGGTTGTATCTACTACCGAAAAGTTGGGCAATGGCGAAAGTATCACAATAGAAAATATTTATCCTGACCAGATACGTTTTGATACACAAACCGTTTTATCTGCCCAGGCAACCGTCCTGAAAAAAATGGTTGAACTGAACATGATAAACCTTCCGGTTCAAACGGTAAAGAAAAAGGGAAGTAAATATATTGAAGGAACATTTTTTACGTATAAGTCCGTCTCAGGCACTTGTGTCGTAACCGATTCCATATTCCGTTTGGAAAATGAGTCAGGCAGCCCGGTTCTGAACCCTTATGTCGATATTCAAGGAAAGCTTGTGTGCCATAGTAAATTTGTTTGGAATCAAGCGTTTCCTGTATATGATGAAAATATGAAGCCGATAAGTATCTCTTATAAAAACAAACCGGCGACCTATCTTAAATGGGGGCATGGAGGCCGGTATGTGATTGCCAAAATAGACAACTATACAAGTGCGCAGGTGAATACAAATTTTGCTTTAAAGGGATATTTGTCCACATTAGCCGAGTGCAAGGGCTCATCCGATGAATTGTATAACTGTAACAAGGCAATACGTGAAAATCTTCCTGACAATGTGTTGGCCACCACTTATACATACGATCCGGTAGTAGGTATGACTTCGGAGACTGACCCTTCAGGCAATGCCAATTATTCTGATTATGACAGCTTCGGCCGTTTAAATTGCATTCGCGACTGTAACAACTGCGTGATTGAGGAGATGGATTATCATTGGGGCAGTCAAACCTATGTTCATACCCGTACGATGCTTGAGGGAGATGGAAGTGCATATATTGATAAGACAGTATACTATAGTGATTCTGAAAAACCTTATCAGACAGTACTGAAAGGTATTACTCCCGCCGGTAAGAACTTGATAACTTATCAGGAGTATGATGGCATGGGACGTAAAGATAAGAGTTGGCTGCCTATACCTACTACCTATGATTATGTTGGTTTATATGAATTTGTTGTTAACGGTCCCTCCAAATATGATAATGATTCACGCCTGTACAGCCAGACTGTTTATGAATCATCCCCCCTTAGCCGGATTGTGAAACGGTATGGGCCGGGAGATGCTTGGGGCTCTTCTCCTGTATCTACCAATTATATGACGAATACGACTTCTGCTCCTTTGAATTGTATTAACTATCAGGTCAATGATACAGGAACATTGCTTTCTTTGGGCAACTATCTGTCGGAGCAGCTTCGTGTCACCGAGACGGTCGATGAGGATGGAAATGTCAGCTATGTATTCGTGAATGGCCAGGATCAGGTCTTGCTTACCCGGCAGATGGAGGGGAACAAGGCACATGATACCTATTATGTGTATAATGATTTCGGTAGTCTGTGTTTTGTACTGCAACCGATGTATCAGGAAAAAGCTAATCTTGACTTATATGCTTTTCAGTATAGGTATGATGATCGTATGCGGTGCATTGAGAAGAAATTGCCTGGTGTGCAAGCTGTGAAGTATGTATACGATCAGTCGGACCGTTTAGTCTTCTCGCAAGACGGGAAACAACGTGCTGCGGGTAAGTGGATGTTTTATCTGTATGATCCTTTGCAACGCTTGGTTGTAAAGGGGGAATGCAGCAATACAAATACGGCTTCGGCTGCCAATACGAAAGTGGTCTGTACCCGGGTTAATGCGAACAGCGGGTTGGGAAACAGCGGTTATACTTCGAGCTTTTCTTTTACTTCGCCTTTGATATATCTGGTGAACTATTATGATGACTACAATTTCCGTTCGCTGACCGGTTTCAATAATACGAGCTTCCCCTCTGCCACTGCCTGCAAAGGCAGTCTGACAGGTAGTGTCGTTACAGTTCTGGAAAGTGGTGCCAAATTGTATTCGGCCAATTATTATGATACGAAAGGTCGCATGGTAGAGCATGTCTCCGGCAATCTTTTGGGTGGTTATGATACGACAAGTATGGTGTACACTTTCACAAGTAATCCGGCATCTGTGTCGCATGTCCATACGGCTACGGGGAAAATCACGCAAACGGAGATATATAACTATACATACGATCATGCCGACCGTCTGACTAAAGTAGAACATACACTTAATGGTACTAAAGTTGTTCTTAGTGAGAATACCTATGATGAATTGGGACGACTGGCGAATAAATCCTTGCATAATGCTTCGGCTGATATGATGGGGTATACATATAATATTCGGAATTGGTTGACTCGTATTGAAAGCCCCAACCTTATTATGAAGCTAAATTATGGTAGCCCTGTCGGTGGAGGGAATATTGCTTCAATATTTTGGAAAAGCGGTGAGGAAGGCCGACAGAAATACACATTTACCTATGACGGACTGGGACGCATGTTGAATGCCGATCATTTAATCTTGGGCCAGCAGGATGAAGATGATGACGACTGGGGAGTGACAACCGGACTTATGAGTATTCAAACCGGAAGGCAAATAGAAGAGACGCCTCTTGCCAGAGAAAACGCTTTCACGGAAAGAGTGACGGAATATGATAAGAATGGAAATATCCTGAAGTTGGTACGTTACGGACAGACAGGCGCCAATTCCTACGGTGTGATTGACAACCTTACGATGAAGTTGACCGGTAATCAGCTGAACCGTGTGGATGATGCCTCCACAGCTTCTGCCTATGGTGGTGGATTCGAATTTAAAGATGCCGTGAAACAGGATAATGAATATGCTTATGATGCCAATGGTAATTTAACACAAGATTTAAACAAAGGTATAGAGGATATTCAATACAATTGCTTAAATTTGCCAAGACTGGTAAAGTTTAAGGATCAGAGTACTATTACTTATACTTATGCGGCAGACGGGACAAAGCTCCGCGTGGAACATAAGATAGGAGGTAGTACTACCCAGACAACTTATTGCAGCAATGTGATCTATGAGGATGGTACAGCCAAGTGTTTACTAACGGAAGAAGGTTATGTCTCTTTAGACGACCGGGAATATCACTATTACCTGAAGGACCATCAGGGAAACAACCGGGTACTGGTTAACAAGAACGGTGGCGTAGAAGAAATCAACCATTATTATCCATTCGGAGGCGTCTTTGCAAGTGAGGAGAACGTGCAGCCTTATAAGTATAATGGCAAGGAACTGGATACTAAGAAAGGGCTAAACTGGTATGATTATGGGGCGAGAATGTATGATGCAGCAGTGGGCAGGTTTACTACGACAGATAGATTTGCTGAGAAATATTATTCGATGTCGTCGTATCAGTATGGAGGAAATAATCCAGTTGGTAATATCGATATAAATGGGGATAGCATTGTTATAAGCAAGCCCAACTTTGCAGATTTTGTGGGTGCAATTTATAATGGATTAGAAGGAGGAAATCTTGTTATGAAATTCAATAATGGCGTCTTGGATCCAACTTCAATTGAACAACAGGCCAAAGAATCATCAGATTTCTTCTTACAAGATTTATATGAAATAGCTACCAATGAAAAAATGGTAGAAATATCGTTCTCGGATAAGAATACGTATCTTATGAACGGACAACTTACTAATGAAAGATTTAATGTTCCAATGGATGATAATTCCGCTGATCTTGGTACTGATTATGAAAAACAATTGCAAGCTATGGGTGAGCCTTTAGGAAGAGGCATTAGGGGGAATTTGGGACAGACATTAGTTCCTAATAATGGATTGATGTCAGGCAAACGGTCAACAAATGGTAATGTTCAGGTTATTATTAATAAAAATGGTTCTTTAAATCATCGAACAGTCGGTCTTGCACATGAATTCGCCCATGTCATATTGTATTTACGAAATAAACCTTTTGGGCACACTCAACCGGGAGTTGATACTTTTGTATACGGTAGAGCAAGTCTAATGTCAAAACGATTAGGGTATGATTATTAAATGCTTATTATTACATATTTTTTTCTTTATAGTTCCTACGATATGTATGTCGCAGGGGGGTGTTACCCATTATGTAGAGGATGTAGATGGTCATCCTGTTGATAGGTTGCTGGATGATGGGAAAACAGTAGAATATATAACATTAGAAGGTCAAAAAGTCATAGCTTATATTGCACATGGTGTGGAATTCAATGCAGGAAAGGATTCATTGGATAACTATGTGAAAAGATTCTATTACAATCAAGAAGGATATGATAACGTTGAACTAAATCAACGTATAGTATTCTCTATTTTATTCGACAAGAATTTAAATATAATAGAAGTACGACAGTTGCCTCCTCATTTTTTGAGAAAGGAAGAATGTTACAAGAAGTTATTTATAGATATTCTGAATAATACTGCCGGAATGTGGCATAAGACTATTGAACATAAAGAATGGTATGTGTATTGGTATGTTACTCGTCTTTTCTAACTTTCTCGTTGCAGCGGGTGTTTCTACGAAAAGAATATTATTCGGCTGTTTTAATTTTCTAATCTAAATTGAGGTTGTGTCGAAACTCTGACAAGCGTATCATTTTGTCATCCTGAGCTTGTCGAAGGATCTCTTCTCTGTGCATTCAAGTGAGTAGATCCTTCACTACGTTCAGGATGACAGAGCGAAATGATAGTGATTCTTACTTTTGACACAACCTCAATCTTATTATTCTTTTCTTTTGTGCATATAAATATTATTTAAAATTATTAGATTACATCCCTTCCACATCTTAAAACAACTTTAAACTTAAGGATAGAGTAAAATTACATAATGAATATGCTTATGATGCCAATGGTAATTTAACACAAGATTTAAACAAAGGTATAGAGGATATTCAATACAATTGCTTAAATTTGCCAAGACTGGTAAAGTTTAAGGATCAGAGTACTATTACTTATACTTATGCGGCAGACGGGACAAAGCTCCGCGTGGAACATAAGATAGGAGGTAGTACTACCCAGACAACTTATTGCAGCAATGTGATCTATGAGGATGGTACAGCCAAGTGTTTACTAACGGAAGAAGGTTATGTCTCTTTAGACGACCGGGAATATCACTATTACCTGAAGGACCATCAGGGAAACAACCGGGTACTGGTTAACAAGAACGGTGGCGTAGAAGAAATCAACCATTATTATCCATTCGGAGGCGTCTTTGCAAGTGAGGAGAACGTGCAGCCTTATAAGTATAATGGCAAGGAACTGGATACTAAGAAGGGGCTGAACTGGTATGATTATGGGGCGAGGCAGTATGATGCGGCGCTGGGGAGATGGAATATGATGGATCCTTCAAGTGAAAAGTATTATGAGGTGAGTTCATATGCATACTGCAATAATAACCCTGTAAAGAATATAGACTTGGATGGTAGAGATTGGTATATTCATCATGAAACAGGTGAACTGTATTTTAATTCAAGTATGAATCAGAAGGAGATTGAATATAATAACAGATCGTATGCTCGAATAGGTGGGAATGATATGTTAGGGGATATGAAAGATATAGTGGAACAAGCATATAATTTTGAGGAATCGTCATCTTTAGCTAATGCTAATGGGTATTCCATTAATCCTGTACAAGAAATACAATCGGAGATTTCTAGGGAACAATCTTATTCTGCAGGAAAGCATGAGAATACAATAATAACAGGGGAAATTGTCATTGTAAATGAACAGTATGATATGTTTTCCATTGATAAAAGTAGAAAAAAGAATTTAAAAACAGATCCTTTGTTTGATCTTAAGCCAGCTATATCAAGTTCTATAGGCAATGCTGTGATAAAAGGAAAAGATACAAATTATATCGAAAGAAATTACTTCACCTATACCAAACCAACTTTCTGGGAGAAAGTTGGTAATGCAATTGGTACTATAAATAATTCAATGCAAAAAATGGAAGGTACTCACGATTATCGTAACGTGACTGTTTTTAAAAATTGGAATGATTATTCAAAAACTACAGGGAAAAAAATTAGAATGCTCAAATATAAAAAGTAGAATATGAAAACATTTTTTTTTATATTAAATAGTTTGCTATTTGTCACATTTGATTGCTTTTCACAAAATGGGCTCCTTGATGAACGTGACAAACGGTATTACCGAGAAATAATAAGTCTATACCCTAAGGCGTTAGTATCTCATTTTCCGAAAAATATAGATAATAAAACGACGGGGGCACCAGACTTGTTATTTCCTCGAGGAAAGTATTTAAGTTATATTCACTTAGGGTTGTCTTTTGATAATAAAAAAATCAAACGCATAAAAGAAGAAATGGGTTCAAAGGCAAAAGGTGTTTATCATTATGAAGATTCCTGTCTAATACTTCCTTATGATTATAAAGAGTTTAAAATAGTTACATCGGATTCAATCCGTAATTTACCTTTTGCTAATTTATTACCAATACCTAATTTCAAATTTTGGGAAGGTGGAATTACTCCTGATTTTTGTAAAGAAGCTGTTATTTATCTTCTTGATGCAGAGAAAGGTCGCTTCCTGTCGGATGATTGTCTTTCAAAATCTGGTGTTGGTTTACCAAAAGAGTGGCTACATGGCTATACCAAAGGTTTTATTCTTTATAAGAACTATGTAATTTATTGGCTTGAAGTTTGGTAACTATATTGCGTAATTAATATTTTATCTAGTGATTTTGAGGATTAGAATTTCCAATCCATGAATCTAACTTTTGAGGTTGTGCCAGCGTTTTTGCCTCTTCCTAATATATGAATTTATGTAGTTTGCTGACTATAAACAAAAAAGCGGATCCCTAAATAATTATTCCTGCCTATGCACCTGTGCAATAGGCAGGGATTTTTTTATTATTCTACTTCCCAGTTAACCCCTAACGGATTATTACAGTTTCTCCATACTAACGTAAGCCCCCGATAAAGTACCTCTTACAGTCTGATTGACAATCTTTCCTATATGTTGACCGGTAATCAGCTGAACCGTGTGGATGATGCCTCCACAGCTTCTGCCTATGGTGGTGGATTCGAATTTAAAGATGCCGTGAAACAGGATAATGAATATGCTTATGATGCCAATGGTAATTTAACACAAGATTTAAACAAAGGTATAGAGGATATTCAATACAATTGCTTAAATTTGCCAAGACTGGTAAAGTTTAAGGATCAGAGTACTATTACTTATACTTATGCGGCAGACGGGACAAAGCTCCGCGTGGAACATAAGATAGGAGGTAGTACTACCCAGACAACTTATTGCAGCAATGTGATCTATGAGGATGGTACAGCCAAGTGTTTACTAACGGAAGAAGGTTATGTCTCTTTAGACGACCGGGAATATCACTATTACCTGAAGGACCATCAGGGAAACAACCGGGTACTGGTTAACAAGAACGGTGGCGTAGAAGAAATCAACCATTATTATCCATTCGGAGGCGTCTTTGCAAGTGAGGAGAACGTGCAGCCTTATAAGTATAATGGCAAGGAACTGGATGCAAAGAAGGGGCTGAACTGGTATGATTATGGGGCGAGACGGTATGATGTGGCGCTGGGAAGGTGGCATGTGGTAGACCCAATGGCAGAAAAGTATTGTTCGATGACCCCATATGCGTATTGCTTGAATAATCCGATAAATGGAGTGGACTATCAAGGAAAACTTGTAATATTTATTAATGGATTTCATAGTGGAAGTGGAGGTACCAGCAAATACTGGGGAGGTTTTGATATTATGGCTATGAATATATTAAATGACAATAAATATTTATATAAGGATGGGCTTTAGGAGGTTTTAAGACGTTGAAAGAGAACAATAAGATAATGGACGCAAACTATAGGAAAGACTATGGATATATAGAAGGGGAGAAGGATGCTAAAGAGATAGTGAATATGATTAGTGATAAGAGTGGTAATATTAATGAGACTGTAAAAATATTAACACATAGTATGGGCGCCTCATATGCTAAAGGATATGTCCAAGCTTTGAAAGAATACTTTATGAATAATAATATTCCATTAAGCTCTATTGCCTTTGAAATGGATTTTGCTCCTTTTCAACCAACAAAGCAAGTTGCAGTTGAAGGTGTAGATACGTATCAAGTAACTAATATACATGATTTTATAGCAAATAATAGTTTATTAGGTAGCCCTCATGGGAGCATAAAGGGAGCAACAGTTTATTTTAATAACGATGAACATAAAGGGCATAGTATAACAGATTTTATAGATCAATTATGGAGACTTCCAGTTGGTACATATCGCGTGGATAAAAATCGCCATTTATCGCTGTTTTACTTTATCGTTGTTTAAAGTTACAGATTTCATGGACAAGGAAGAATTGGTATTGGATCTTAAGCATTGCTATTTTGATAGAAACATACTGTGTAAGGTTTATGTATTACATGTATCGTTGATCGTTTCTCTATCCTGTTAGATATTCCATCTAATGGTTGATAAGATGTGTGATATGTTGATATTCTTTCCCTGCCTCTGGGTATGAATTCTTATGAGGCAGGGATTTTTTCTTGTTTAATACTACGATATATTGGGATACCCTTGCCCAACGTACCACCTGTAAGTGCATGACATAGAAGAACTCCGGTCCTAAGGATACTTTTACGGTTGCCTTTGTTTCTATGAAAGAAGTACGGTAATTCCCATATATAACATCATGCCTATAATGTCGTTGGTAATCGCAATAAACGGACCGGTAGCGATAGCTGGGTCTACCTTCAACTTTTCCAGCGTCATAGGAACCAGCGTGCCGAAGATAGATGCAAACATAACTACGGCAAACAAACTGATGGAAACGGAATAGGTGACGGTAGCGGTTGCACCGAACCGGGCGAAATTATATACATACACTAGTAGAGAAATAATAGTAGCATTGATAAGGGCTACTACAGACTCTTTTGTGACTTGTTTGAAAATATCTTTGGCATCCAGTGAGTTGTTGGCAAGACCTTGTACGATGATAGCCGAAGACTGGGTACCTACGTTTCCACCCGTACCACCGATCAGTGGGATGTAGAGAGCCATTTCGGGATGGGCAGCAAAGGTTGAATCGAAGTTACCTAAAATCATGGAGTTACCAATACCACCTAGCATACCAATAATAAGCCATGGCAGGCGGGCACTCGTCTGACGCATTACGTTATCGTCCGTTTCTACATCCTGAGACAAACCGGATGCTAACTGGTAATCACGTTCCGATTGTTCACGCACTTCGTCCATGACGTCGTCTACGGTGATTTGTCCTACTAGCCGTCCGATACTATCTATAACGGGAACAGCTACTAAGTCGTACTTTTCGATAATCTGTACCACATCATCCACGGATGTGTCGACATGCACAGAAATCGGGTCTTTCCGCATCACGTGCTTCACCTTTGATACGGAAGGGGAGGTAATCATCTTTTTCAGCGGGAACACTCCTTGCAGGCGGTTTTCATCGTCAATGACGTAGACGTAGTAAATTTCATCCAACTGTTCAGCTTGCTGGCGCATCTCTTTCAGACATTCCGGCATACTCCAGTTCTCATTCACGACTACCATTTCCGTACCCATCAAACCACCGGCGGTGTCTTCATCGTACTTCAACAAGTCTACGATGTCTCCTGCCTGTTCAATGTCTTCAATGTGTGAGAGAATTTCTTCCTGTTTCTCTTCATCCAGCTCACGCATCAGGTCTACAGCGTCGTCCGTGTCCATGTAGTCCACGAAGCGCTTGGCAATGGTTTCAGAAGGAAGTATTTCAAGGAATTCCTTACGGACATCCTCATCCATTTCCATCAATACGTCTGCTGCGGTTTCATTATCCAGCAAACGGTATACGAACCGTGCTTCCTCCGGACTCAGGTCATTGCACAGTTCGGCAATGTCCGCAGGATGTAAGTCTATCAGGAGCGCTTTGACGTTTTCGGCGTCTTTTTGCTCTATGAGGTTTTTGACGTTGTCAATGTATTCTTCGTCCATAATTAATTAGTTTTTAGCTACAAGCTGCGCGCTACAAGGGTTGTGCAGCATATATGCAACTTATAACAATTAAACTTAAAAAACACAAGTCAATCACTCGTAGCTCGTAGCTTATCACCCGTAGCTAAATCATCTCTTTCAAAGCCTGTTCAACCCGGTTGGTCAGATCAATGAATTGTTGTACCGATAGTTGCTCCGGTCGTTTATTGAATAAAACATCTTCCGTCAGTGGGCAGTCTTTGCCAAGTATGGGTTTTATCGAATTTCTCAGGGTTTTGCGGCGTTGATTGAAAGTGGTCTTTACCACTTGCTTGAATAGTTTTTCATCGCAGCCAAGGTCTTGAGTCTCGTTTCGTGTCATGCGGATGACAGCGCTTTTCACCTTAGGCGGTGGGTTGAATACATGCTCATGTACGGTGAAAAGATATTCCACACGATACCATGCCTGTATTAATATGCTTAGAATGCCGTATGTTTTGCTTCCGGGGCCGGCAGCAATACGTTCGGCTACTTCTTTCTGTATCATACCGGTGCAACAAGGTATCAGTTCCTTATTGTCCAGCATCTTGAAGAAAATCTGGCTCGAAATATTATAAGGATAGTTTCCTGTCAGTACAAAAGGCTGCCCGTCGAACAAGCGTTGCAGATTCATTTTCAGGAAGTCATCCTCGATGATGTTATCTTCCAGGGACGGGTATTCTTCACGTAGATAGGCAACAGATTCATAATCCAGTTCTACTACTTTCACCGGACGTTCTTTCTTTACCAGGAACTGGGTTAATACCCCCATGCCCGGACCCACTTCCAATACAGGAAGCCCGGGACATACGTCTACGGTATCGGCTATGTCCTGCGCCACTTTCAGGTCCTTCAGGAAATGTTGGCCGAGAAACTTTTTAGGCTTTACTAGTCTCATTTATCCACTCAATCATTACTGTTGCACTCTCTTTGCTCCGCGAATATAGCCCATACTTCAGCATTAAAAATAAGCAAGCTTCTTTTGTTCTGCTTCCTATTTGCACTATCTTTGCAGCTCGCAAAGGTAATCCTTTTCGATGAAGAATAACGAATTCTGCATGAATAAACTATTAAAAAAGACACTGAAGATCCTTTTGCCGGTCGCTTTGGGCGGTTTTATCTTGTATTGGGTGTATCGAGATTTTGATTTTGCACGCGCCAAAGAAGTACTTCTGCATGGAACGAACTGGGGATGGATGCTGTTTTCTTTATTTTTTGGTGTGATGAGTCATGTGTTTCGTGGCTGGCGTTGGAAGCAAACACTTGCCCCGCTTGGTGCTTATCCCAAGTCGGGTGATTGTGTAGATGCTATCTTTGTTTCTTATGCAGCCAATCTTATTCTTCCTCGGGTAGGAGAGGTTTCCCGTTGCGGAGTACTTGCCAAATATGATGATGTTTCTTTTGCCAAATCGCTTGGAACAGTGGTAACGGAGCGTTTGATAGATACGTTGACCATCCTTGTGATTACCGGGATTACTTTTCTGATACAGATGCCTGTCTTCCTTCGTTTTTTTGAAGAGACGGGTACCAAAGTTCCTTCGCTGGTGCATCTGGTGACGTCTCCCTGGTTTTATGTTGTTCTTTTTAGTATCATTGGTGTATTGGTATTACTTTATTTTCTTCTGCGCATGCTTTCTTTCTTTGAGAAAGTAAAAGGCGTGGTGTTGAATGTATGGGAAGGGGTGATGTCGTTGAAGAGTGTAAAGAATATACCACTTTTCATTCTCTATACCTTACTTATATGGATATGCTATTTTTATCACTTCTATATCACTTTCTATTGCTTCTCTTTTACTGAGCATCTGAGCTTTCTGGCAGGCTTGGTGATGTTTGTGGGCGGCACTTTCGCAGTGATTGTTCCTACTCCCAATGGTGCAGGTCCCTGGCACTTTGCTGTTATTACTATGATGATGTTATATGGTGTCAATGCTACCGATGCAGGAGTTTTTGCGTTGATAGTGCATGGTATACAGACATTGCTGGTTATTGTACTGGGTATTTATGGATGGTTGCATCTGTCATTGGTCAATCGTTCAAAATAGATTCGTTAATGTAGGGGGCGCATCCGAACCCTACCAACTCCCTACCAAGTCCGTGTCAAGTCCGTACCAAATTCGGTTGTATATGTATGGAGATGGTACGGAGATGGTACAGGTTTGGTAGGCACCGGGTGTTTCTTTGTGCTTACTGCAATGTTGGTTTTTCACAGGAAAAAGTTTAGGTTCTTGCATAGTTTGGGAATAAAAATGTATATTTGCGAAAACTAACTTTTAAAATGTTATGAGTACAATCTTGCAATTAGCTCCACAGAATGTGTGGAAGCATTTTTATTCGCTGACTCAAATTCCCCGTCCGTCCGGACACATGGAGAAGATAACCGAGTTCCTTGTTAATTTTGGAAAAGGCTTAGGCTTGGAATCATTTGTCGATGAAATAGGCAATGTTATCATTCGTAAAGCTGCTACTCCGGGGATGGAAAACCGCAAAGGCGTCATTCTTCAGGCGCACATGGATATGGTGCCTCAGAAGAACAATGATACTGTTCACGATTTCACAAAAGATCCTATTGAAACCTATATCGATGGCGATTGGGTGAAAGCTAAAGGTACTACATTGGGGGCAGACAATGGTCTGGGTGTTGCAGCTATTATGGCTGTGCTCGAAGATAACAGTCTGAAACATGGCTCGCTGGAAGCCTTGATTACGAAAGACGAGGAAACAGGCATGTATGGTGCTTTCGGCTTGAAGCCGGGTACACTGAAAGGTGAAATCCTGTTGAATCTTGATTCTGAAGATGAAGGTGAATTATACATTGGCTGTGCCGGTGGTATCGATCTGACTGCTACATTGGAATATAAAGAAGAAGCACCTGCTGCCGATCTTGTAGCCCGTAAGGTTACTTTGAAAGGTCTGCGTGGTGGTCACTCCGGTTTGGAGATCAATCAGGGTCGTGGAAATGCTAATAAGCTCTTAGCTCGCGTAGTGCATGATGTCTTGATTGAATTTGATTCTCAGTTGGCAAGTTTTGAGGGTGGGAATATGCGTAATGCTATTCCTCGTGAAGCATGTGCTGTATTGGTGTTTAATCCTGAAGATACAGAAGGGCTGGAAGATTATATTAAGGAATATGAAGCACAGATCAATGCGGAATACACCCCGATTGAAAGCGGCATCACTCTGACGATTGAACCTGTGGATCTTCCTGCAGCTATTGTTCCTGCGGAAATCCAAGACAATATGATTAATGTATTGATGGCTTGTCAGGATGGCGTGATGCGTATGATTCCTACTGTGCCTGATACAGTGGAAACTTCTTCTAATCTGGCTATTGTTATTATGGGTGGTGGCAAAGCAGAAGTTCGTATCCTGGCACGTAGCTCTTGCGATACAATGAAAGAATTTCTGGCTGACAGCCTGACTGCTTGTTTTGCTATGGCTGGTATGAAGGTGGAATTAAGCGGAGGTTATTCCGGTTGGCAGCCTAATGTGGATTCTCCTATTCTGCACGCCATGAAGTTGTCTTATAAGCAACAATTCGGTGTAGAACCGGCAGTGAAAGTAATTCATGCGGGTTTGGAATGTGGTATTATTGGTGCTAACTGTCCGGGATTGGATATGATTTCCTTCGGACCTACATTGCGCTCTCCGCACTCACCGGATGAACGTGCCTTGATTCCGACAGTTTCCAAGTTCTATGATTTCTTGGTAGCTACGTTGGAACAGACTCCGGAAAAGTAAATAAGTCTTTTTTATATAAAAGGCGGAGAGGATACATAAACATCCTCTCCGCCTTTTTTTTGATATTTTTATCAAAAAAATGCCGTTACTTTATAGGTAACGGCACAAAATATGGTGCAAATATAACTGTTTTTCCATAAATGTGCAAATAAAGCTGTTTTTTTTTCTGTAATTCATTAAAAAAAGAGTAATTGTACTCGAGAAACAATTTATTATGAAACAAAAATTATTATTGGATATGTTATCCTCAACTATCCAGGAGCTTCGTGCTAATGGTCAATGGGGAACTGCACATGTGTACCGGAGTGCCCGGAATTCTTTCTCTGCATTTAATAATAACAGGGATATACCGTTTGGCAAGTTAACTCCGAATCTTCTGAAGAATTTTGAGATTCATTTGCGCCAGCGGAGATGCAGTTGGAATACAGTTTCTACTTATATGAAAGTGCTTCGGGCAACTTATAACCGGGCAGTGGATAATGGTTACGCTTTGTACATTCCACGGCTTTTTAGACATGTGCATACCAGTGTGTGTGCTGATCAAAGAAGAGCTTTGGATGCTTCTGACATAGGGAACTTACTTTGTGAAGCTGAGAAAACGCCCCTATACAATACTTTGCCTGTAGACTTGCAAAAGACTAAAATCTTATTTGCACTGATGTTTTTGCTACGCGGTATACCATTTGTCGATTTGGCGTATTTGCGTAAGACAGATATTCAAGGTAATATTCTGAGGTATCGGAGGCGGAAAACCGGTAGGTCGTTAACTGTGATGCTTATCCCTGAAGCTTTGAGGCTGATGCAACTGGTGGCTAATAAGGATGGAGATTCTCCCTATCTATTTCCCTTTTTATCCAGTCCGGAGGGAACTGAAACGGCTTATCATGAATATCAATCGGCATTGAGGGCTTTTAATCATCGTTTGTCCGTATTGAAGAGGTATGTGAGAGGCCATGCTCACTTGAGTACCTATACCATTCGGCATACTTGGGCAACAATGGCCTATTATTGTGAAATACACCCAGGTATCATATCAGAGGCTATGGGACACTCATCTATCAAGGTTACTGAAACTTATCTGAAGCCTTTTCAAAATCAGAAAATAGATAAAGCTAATCAGGAGGTAATCTCTTTTGTGAAAGGGTACGCCTCTGTGTTTTAAATGATTGGAATGAGTATTATCTGATTTTAATTAGAAGTCACTGATATTTTGTAGAAATAAATCTACGAATGGTTAGAATCTTTCCTGAAATGATATTTCGGGTAGTTGTTCTTTTATCTTTTTTATTTGCCCTCTGTTATATTTATTGTTCAGTATTACAGCATAATAGCTTTTCCTTTTGAAATAGAGACCTTCTTAAATACTTCGTTTTGAGAAAATGTCATGTATCTATTTTTATAAGCATACCCGATGGTGTGCTTTTCTGTTGTTGAATATATTCTTTAGTTGATAATATGGTCTTTTTTATGCCTTTTTGGCGTAAAATGTGCCCTCTGGTAGATTGTGCCGTTACCTATAAAGTAACGGTAGAGATGGGGATGAGGATTATTGATTAGACTATTATTATTCTTTATTTTTTTAAATTTATAAATTTAAAGTTTTTTATTATGAACAAAAAATTTCTAAGTGCAATCCTGTTCGGAGCTTTAATGGTAGGTTCTACAGGAACGTTCACGTCTTGTAAGGACTACGATGATGACATCAAGGACCTGCAGGGACAACTGGACAAGAAAGCTTCACTTGATGAATTGAACTCTAAGGTAAGTGCTTTAGAAGCTGCCATCAATGGAGCTAAGACTGATGCGACTGCTGCTAAGACAAAAGCAGAAGAAGCACTGGCCAAAGCTCAAGAAGCATTGGACAAAGCTGGACAAGGGGGCTCATCTTCAGCAGAAATCGAAGCTCTGCAAGCAGCTTTGGAAAAAGCACAGTCTGATTTGCAAAAGCAAATCGACAAATTGGCTTCTTTGGATGATGTAACAGCCAAAGTTGCTGCTTTGAAAAAAGAGCTCGAAGCAGACTTTGTTACTGATGAGAAGTTGCAAGTTTTATCTACAAAGGTTCAAACTTTGACTGATGAAGTAGTTAAATTGATCGGTCACCGTTTGACTAGTCTGGCTGTAATACCGACTACTCATATTAATGGTATCGCTGCTATCACTTTCACTACTTTGCAATATACTCCGCAGAAGTATCAGGTAGTAGCTGATCACAAATCAGAAGTACATGCAACAACTCCGGTTCTGGACCACGTTAATGCTGCGACTAAAGCTAATTACATTTCTACGGAAAAGAATAAAGCTTATTTCCATGTAAGTCCGAGTATAGGTATCCGTACTCAAGATATCAAATTGCCTTCATTCGATGGTTTGAAGTCTGAGAACATCATAACCAGAGCAGGTGTTGAAATTACTAACAATAAGCCTATCGAAGTTACTGGATATAACATCAATGATAAGGGCGTATTGGAAGTAACATTCAAGAAAGAAAAGAGCTTCTTGAATACACAGCTTAATACTTCTACGACTGGTACTAAAGAATCATTCTATATGGCTTCTTTGAAAGCTCCTATCGCAGAAGCTAACTATACTGCAGATGAAGCTAAGGATCTTGCAGCTGGTACTATTGACGGTGTTTATGTAAACTCTGAATATGCCCGTATCGAGGAACTTATCAAGTTACCTTATCTTGCTAACATGAGAACTGATTATAGCAAGACAACTACTGGTAACTTTGCTGATGAAACTCAGACTGATGCTAACGGCAAATTCTATGTTCACTATCATGACTCTATCTGCCTGTATAAGTCTGATGCAAACTCTTTGATCGATGTTTACCAGCCCTACGACAAAGCTCTTGATCTGAAGACATTGGTGAAAGTTTGTGTAAGCGATATCAATAATGATCATAGCAAACATGAAGGTTTGGATAACTATGCTGACTATGGTTTGGCATTCCGTTTCCGTTTGGCTAATGCTGCTTACATTCCGCAGAACGATAATACAAACAAGACTGACCAACAGAAGTTTGCTCAAATCGATTCTCCTGAAAGTGGTATCATGACATCTAAAGTATATAACATTCCTGAATCAGCTACAGCTGTAGGTCGTGAGCCTATCGTTTGCGTATCTTTAATCGATACTCAAAACGGTAACGCTTTGATCGCTCAACGTTATATCAAGATTAAATGGACTATGGAAGGTAAGACTCTGTCTGTTCCATTCCAGCCTACTCTGTTCAATTGCACTGTTGAAAACCGTGTTAATACAGAAATGATGAACACAATGATCTACGACAAGGCTAAGACTGGTGGTATGACTAAGAATGAATTCCATTCTATCTATACTCAGTTCGTAGATGGTACAGGTGCTGGTACAGCTATAGATATCGCTAATCCTGAAGAAGGTGTTGAATCTCACAATATCTTGTGGACATTGTCTGAAGCTGATCTGGGCGTATTCTGGCCTACTCAGCAAGAAAAGACATTCACTAAGACTGTGACTTACAAAGATCCTAAGGGTATCAATGCTGATATTACAGTTGTAATGACAAGAACTATCTACATGCCTGCTCTGAACGTTTGGGGCCATATGGGTACTTACTGGAAGGGTGACAAAGTATATGAAGTATTCAATATCAACCCGATCGTTTACGGTACTAAGGAATCTAATCCGGCATGGAATGTAGTTACAGGTACTAACCCGACATGTAACATCTATACTGACCTGTTGAATGGCTTCTTGGATGACAGATATAAGAAACCGACTGACGGTGCTGCAGGTGTAGTATATTACACTGACAAGAATGTAGCTGGTAAGAAATTCTACTATCCTTCTTTCGGTCCTGCACAAGCTGGTGCTATTATGGGAGCTAACTCTAATGGTATCTATTACAATGATCTGGGTGTAAGATTTGTATTTGACAAGGCAAGAATTGCTAACTACAAGTATACTTGGAAAGACGGTAAAGAATACACAGCTACGTTGAGGAACAATGATACTGAATTGTGGATCAACGGTCAATTGGCTGCAACAATCGTTAATCATGCAGCTAACCTGTTGAACGCAACTGAACAAACTTACAACATTAAGTTGGAAGAAGCTGTTCCTGCTCATCCTGTTACTGACTTTACTAATCAGCCGACAGAAGCTGCTAAAGCATTGGTTGGTAAGCTTGTTCCTATCAACTTGGTAGCTGACATCTGTGGTAATGATAAGAATGTAGCTACAGTTAAGCAATATGAAGCTAACATCATCGAACCGTTACAGGTTAAGAAGGGTGAAATTAAGAACTTCATCGATGCTCAGAACGAAGGTAGTACAATTGATGTAACTGATGCATTCACTTACTATTCTTGGAATGACAACAATCAGGTTGTTGCTAAGACTGGCAAGGGTGACTTAGCAGAAAAGCTGTATGAGTTCTACCAAGTAAGAGAAGCAGGTTGGCCGTTGGTAGCTGGTTCTAGCACTTTGGATGTAACTAAGATCAAGACTAACTTGAAACCTGAAGGTGGTAACTTGGAACCTGTTGAAGGTTACACTCAAGGTAGCTTGCCTGCAAACGTTGAGATCAAGTACGAACAGAAACTTGTTGATGGTAAATTGAAAGACGTTCTGACTTATTACAACTATAGCGGTACTCCGGTTAACAAGGCATACAAGCTGTTTATCCCGGTTGAATATGGCTACAAGTGGAAGACTCTGATCAATGTTTATGAAGTGACTGTAGCTCCTAACTCAGGAACTCCTGGTAACTAAATAAAGATTAGATACTAAATAAAAAGAGTATGTCCTTCGGGGCATACTTTTTTTAAATGAAACAACTACTCTGTGAAGAATAGTCCTTTTTTTCACCATCGTGAAAAGTAAAATGTTGTTGTGTGAGGCTGTCCCAGTGGGAGACAGCCTCACTCTTTTTCTGTCATATAGTCCCGTACCTTGTCACTCTTTCCTTTTTTCTGCCATTCTTTCCACTTTCCTCCTTGTTTGATCTTCTTATTTTTGATTTAGATCAAGAAATGTGTTATAAAACATATTTTTCTGCCAAATATTACTGTTTGTTCTAAACAAAGGCATTATTTTTGTGTTGTAAAACATGTATTTAATAGGGTAACAAGATTTTTAAGGAGGATAACAAAATGAAAATGTTAAAGAAAATTTTTAAGCACATCAGTGAGGCTGATAAGCATGTTTGGGGTTACGCAACAATTTACTAAACCCCTCTTTTAGATTGTGTGTATTTGAATTTTAGGTATTAGTTTAATTTTTAAGGTTATGAAAAAAAAGATTTTTAAAACATGGAGAAACATTCTCGCCGAAGTAGGTCGGAATGAGATGTTGATGATGGGGTATACCCTGAAGAAGTAAGAAAGTATTTAATTGAACTTGAACTTTATGAAGTGAGGAGTACGTTCGAAAGCGTACTCCTCACTTTTTTTATTTCTCCTTGAAAGCTTTTTTATATAAAAATCAGCTTTTGTTTAAACTTTATTCCCTTACTTTGTTGTTAGTACAAAGATTAATAGAATAATATCTATGAAAAGGATTCAAAGAATTTGTGGCTTAATACTGCTGGCTGTATTCTGGGGTTGTATGCCCATGTTGCATGCGCAGTCGTTTGATAAGTTGTGGAAACAAGTGGAGCAGGCGGAACAGAAAAGCCTGCCGCAAACCGTAATTAAGCTGACGGATGAGATATTCCGGAAAGGGGAGAAAGAAAAAAATACCCCGCAGATGTTGAAAGCTTATATGTGCCGGAGAGACAATCAGGATATGTTGACGCCTGATAGTTTTTATGTCAATCTGCAAGGATTGGAACAATGGGCTAAGTTGGAACAGAATGCGGTTAGCCGTGCTGTACTCAATTCGTTGGTAGCTAATATCTATGCTGATTATGTGGTAGGTAACCGTTGGGAATTAAGGCAACGCACTTCGCTCGATTTGGAGGGAAATGCCTTGCCGAAGGATATCCGTGGGTGGAGTGGTAACTTGTTCATGCAACAAGTTATGAAATATACCGATGAGGCTCTGAAAGACTCGGTTGAACTGCTGAATACGTCCTCACGCAGTTATGTTCCTTTTGTAATTTTAGGAGATGCAAGTGAGTATTATCACCATGATATGTATCATTTGCTGGCATCGCGATCCATTGAGGCTTTGCAAAACGTATCGGACTTTGATACGGATACGCTTGTGAAAAGTAAAATCATGGGCATTTACGGGCAGATGATTAATACTTACCGGAAGATGCCGGACCGGGAGGATGCAACTGTGTTGACTATGTTGGATTACATGAAGTGGCGCAATCAGAGAGAAGATGTATTGCTTCGTCCCCGTACTTTAAAAGAGGGGGAGAGTGATGCTCCGAACCAGTACCTGCGTGCGCTGGATCGTATTATTAAAGATTACGCTAAGCGTGATGTCTGTGCGGAAGCCTATCTGGCTAAGGCGCGTTACTATCGCAACGAACAGGAAAATCAGAAAGCTTTGCAGCTTTGTGATGAGGCTATCAGCTTGTATCCCGATTACAAACGAATTTCGGCATTGTATAGTCTGAAGGAAGATATTCTGCGCCCCGAACTGACTTTGAATGCGAATAAGACTGCCTATCCCGGGGATTCTTTGGCATTGCAGGTTACTCACAAGAACTTAGATGGCTTTACAGTCAATTTGTTCCGTACCACTTTGACAGAGTCGGTTACTGAAATGCCGGAGATAAACTCTGTTTTTTATAAGAAATATACCCGTAAGGTAAAGGCGGAACATTTGGTGTTGCCCCGCCCGGAAGATTATAAGTTAGCTTCCAGTACATATAGTATTTTATTGCCTGATGAACCGGGCATTTATGTCTTGCAGATTGTTCCGGATAGTAAAGAAGGTAAGAGCTCGGAAAATTTCATTTATCTGACCCGATTTAAGGCTCTGACAATAGCACTGCCGGGAAATAATAATGAGGTAGTGGTGCTGGATGCTAAAACCGGTAATCCAGTTGCTAACGCTGAAGTCATTTTCTATTCTACCTATTATATAGGAAAGGATAACAAGGAAGTGGAACGGAAAACGACCGATGAAGCCGGTAAAGCAGTGTATAAGTCGGATTCAAAGATTCGTTCTTTGGTGGTCAGAAAAGGTTTGGATACGGCAATGCTGCTTCAGCGTACATCTTCCGGTTCTTTTGCGAGTTGGGGAGACGATTTTGAGGAACCGCAAAATGAGTGGGAGCTACTGACCGACCGTTCTTTGTATCGTCCCGGACAAACTGTTTATGTGAAAGGTATAGCCTATACTCAAAAGGGTGATACGGCTGATGTAATCCCGAATGCTGTATGTGGAGTGGTGCTACGTGACGTAAACCGCAGGGAAATTTCACGCAAAGAACTACGGACGAACGAGTTCGGTTCATTTGCAACGGAGTTTATGCTTCCCACGGCCTGCTTGAATGGAAATTATACCATAGAAGCTTCCGGTGCAGAGAGCGAGGGCTGGGCGGATATACAAGTGGAAGAATATAAACGTCCAACCTTTGATATCGTATTCGATTCTCAAAAGGCATCCTATCAGGTGGGAGACAGTGTACAAGTGAAGGGTAATGCAAGTTCATTCAGTGGTGTACCTTTGCAGGGACTGGAATTGAATTATACAGTTATCCGGAATATTTATTCGTGGTGGCGGGGATATGGAAATGGAGGCACGCCTATCGCTTCCGGCAACGTAACCGTAGGCGATGATGGAGATTTCATCATCCCTGTTTGTCTGAAAGGTGATGATGATAATAACGTCTATTATACCTATCGGATAGAAGCATCCGTCACGAACCTGGCCGGTGAAACGCAGACAGCCATCACATCATTGGCAGCAGGCAATCGTTCGGTTGTTCTTTCTGTTGATGGTGAGGAACGTATCTGCAAGGATGATAGTATTTGTCTTACTTTCCATGCGAAGAACCTTAATGGAGGACCGGTAGCACTGAAAGGCGATTACCGTCTGCTGCAGGTAGTGAACGGAGATTCACTGGTTCGCATCAGTGCTACTTTTGAATCTAATGTAGCCACCCTGTTGCCGGAATGGAAGAATTTGCCTTCCGGTGAATATGAACTGCAACTGAAAGCTAAGGACGACCAGGGCAGAAACGTGGACTTTGAAAAGAAGATTGTTCTTTTCTCTTATACTGATAATCGCCCAGTGGTGAAGTCCGACGTTTGGTTCTACATCCGCAATGACGAGTTTGATGCCGGACATCCGGCACAGTTCTGTTTTGGAACTTCCTATAAAGACGCTTACGTGATGCTGGATATATTCAACGGCAAACAGCGTCTGGAAAGCAAGACGCTTCAGTTGTCCGACTCTATAGTCCGTTTTGATGTTCCCTATCGGGAGGCATACGGCAATGGAATCGAATACCTGTTTACTTTCGTCAAAGACGGCAAACATTATTCAAAGCTGGTAAGATTGAGAAAACGCGTGCCGGACAAGGAGTTGACCATGAAATGGGATGTTTTCCGCGATAAGCTACGCCCCGGACAGGAAGAAGAATGGCGCTTGACGATAAAGACTCCGCAAGGCACCCCGGCTATGGCTGAAATGCTTGCTACGATGTATGACGCTTCTTTGGATAAGATATATTATAACCGCCAGAGCTTCTTTGTAGACTATTCCAATTATATGCCTGGTATCGGTTGGCATGAAAGCTATATGAACAGGCTGTATTACTCTTGTAGCTTCCCGATAAAAGATTGGAAAGTACCTGTGATGATATATGACCGTTTCTATTCTCCAATAGATTTTGCGGGAGCGGTAGTGTTGGGATATAGGAGTACAAGGAAGGCTAATTTTACTGGTAGCGTAGGAGGAATGGCAACTGTTCAGAGCAGGGCTATGGCAAAAAACTCGGCGGATATGGTTGTTGCGGATGATGACGCGGATATTGAAGAACATGCGATTTTTGAGAAAGCGATGGAAGCACCCGAAATGGCTACAGGGGGAGCTTCCACAGTTGAACTTCGCACTAACTTTGCTGAAACAGCGTTCTTCTATCCGCAACTGCGCACCAATGAACAAGGTGAGATTTCTTTCTCCTTTACTATGCCGCAAAGTCTGACGCGCTGGAATTTCCGCGGATATTCCCATACGAAAGGTATGCTCACGGGTACGCTGGATGCTTCTGCCGTAACGTCCAAAGAATTTATGTTGTCACCCAACATGCCACGTTTCGTGCGGGTGGGGGATAAAACGAGTATTGCCGCAACCGTAACTAACCTGACAGGAAAAGCCTTGAAAGGAACCACAAAATTCATCCTCTTCGACCCGATGACGGAGAAAGTGATTTCCACACAGAGTCAACCTTTCACTGTGGAAGCGGGAAAGACTGTTCCCGTAACCTTCCGCTTTACCGTGACGGATAAGTACGACTTCTTAGGTGTACGCATGATTGCCGATGGTGGTACATTCAGCGATGGCGAGCAACACCTGTTGCCTGTATTGAGTGATAAGGAATATATCACTGAAACTCTTGCTATGCCGATACGAGGTGAAGAAACCCGCACTTTCTCTCTGGACAGCCTGTTCAATAATAACAGCCGTACGGCTACCGACCGTCGTCTGACAGTGGAGTTTACCGGAAATCCGGCTTGGTATGCCGTACAAGCATTGCCGGTATTGAGCCAACCTCGTACAGATAATGCTACTGCCTGGGCTGCCGCATATTATGCCAATTCCCTTGCTTCTTACATTGCCAATAGCCAGCCACGCATTAAAGCTGTATTCGATAGTTGGCGTATGCAAGGTGGTAAGAAAGAAACTTTCCTCAGCCAGCTGCAGAAGAATCAGGATGTGAAGAATATCCTTCTTGAAGAAAGTCCCTGGTTACTGGAGGCCACTACAGAAGCTGAGCAGCAAGCTCGTATTGCTACACTGTTCGATCTCAATAACCTGGCAAATAATAATATAACCACTCTTACCCGATTGAAAGAACTGCAAGATGCCGATGGCGCATGGAGCTGGTATAAAGGGATGTCGGGGAGTCGTAATATGACGGGATATATCACCGAACTTCTCGTTCGTCTGCCTTTACTTACCGGACAAAAGAATTCCGGTGATGTCCTTTCTATGCAGCAGGCAGCTTTTAAATATCTGCATCAACAAGCATTGGAGGAATACAAGAGTATTCGTAAAGCGGAGAGAGACGGAGCTAAAATAACTACCCTCTCACATTCGGCAATGACCTATCTCTATCTGATAGCTATTTCCGGTGAGAAAGTGCCTGCTGCCAATGAGGCTGCTTATAGTTACTTCCTTTCCAAAGTTGGCAAGAACCTGAACACTGCTGAAATGGGAATGAAAGCGCAGTCGGCTATTATTCTACTAAAAGCCGGCCGTACGGCTGAAGCTAATGAGTTTATTGCTTCCATTAAGGAACATCTGGTGCAAACCAATGAACAAGGAGCTTATTTTGCTTTCAATGAAAAGCCCTTCCGCTGGGGAATGCAGCCTATTCCTGTTCATGTGGAAGTAATGGAAGCTTTACGTCTGGCAGGTGGCAATGACGCCTTGGTAGAAGAAATGAAGCTTTGGTTACTGAAACAAAAGCAGACTACAAGTTGGAACTCACCGGTTGCAACGGCGGATGCCGTTTATGCATTGCTTTGCCAAGGGACTGATTTGTTGGCTACCCGTGGTGATGTACGCATTGTTCTTGGTAATAAAGTATTGGAAACATATAGTCCTGCTAAGACTACCGTTCCCGGACTGGGATATATTAAAGAAAGCTTTGCACAAGGCAGTCCCGAATTGCGTGCCAAATCTATCACTGTAGAAAAACGGGATGCAGGTATTGCCTGGGGTGCAGTGTATGCTCAATACCTCTCACCGATTTCCGATGTGAAACAGCAGGGTGGTGAATTGGCAGTGGAAAAGAAACTTTATGTAGAACGCACTTTGGCTACCGGAAAGAAGGAACTGCAACCAGCCACTGCTGCTACACAGTTGGCTGTGGGTGATAAAGTGGTTTCCCGTCTGACGATACGCCTTGACCGTGCAATGGATTTCGTTCAGTTGAAAGACCAGCGTGGTGCTTGCTTCGAACCGGTGAATTCACTTTCCGGTTATCGCTGGAACAGTGGAATGGGATATTATGTAGAAATAGAAGATGCTTCTACTAATTTCTTCTTCGACAGCCTGAGCAAAGGTGTGTATGTGCTGGAATACAGCTATCGTGTGGCTCGTAGCGGGCAATATGAGGCTGGATTAGCTACTATACAGTGTGCCTATGCACCCGAGTATGCTGCCCATTCGGCATCCATGAAAGTAGAGGTAGAGTAGTAATTTTAAAACACCCTTTTAGGAACTCTCATTTAAAACACCTACTTTTGTGCATCCTAAAATGAAAACGAATGAAACGAACCTTGATATGTATGTATGCGTTTGCCGCCGTAGCACTTACTGCTGCGGCGCAACCGCGTTTCTCATCTAATAAAGAAACCCACAACTTCGGACAGATTGAGTGGAAACATCCTGCCAGTGCACAATACGTTATTACCAATACCGGTGACCAACCTTTAGTGCTTACTGAGGTGGACCCTTCCTGTGCCTGTTCCGTAGTTCAGTGGACACAAACGCCTATTGCTCCCGGTGATAAAGGCATCATTACCGTGGAGTTTGATGCAAAAGCATTAGGGCACTTTGATAAATCAATAGCTGTCTACTCTAATGCACAACCCGATTTGGCTTATTTGCACTTCACAGGCGAAGTAGTGCGCGAGATTAAAGACTTTACGAAAACTTATCCTTATCTGATTGGTCAGATACGGATAGATAAGAATGAAATTGATTTCCCTGATACCCATCGTGGCGCAAAGCCCGTTATACGGATTGGAGTAGTGAATCTGTCGGATCGTTCGTATGAACCGGTATTGATGCACCTGCCTTCCTACCTGGACATGAAAGTGGAGCCCAGTGTACTTCAGAAAGGTGAGAGAGGGCTGATTACATTAACCCTCAATACAGAGAAACTGACTGATTTGGGACTGACGCAAGCATCTGTTTACCTGTCCCGTTTCACTGGAGACAAAGTGAGTGATGAAAACGAAATACCGCTTTCAGCTATTCTCTTACCCGACTTTTCCGGTATGACAGATACGGATAGAGCAAATGCCCCGGTAATTCGTCTTTCGGAAACCGATATAGACCTGAGTGCTTTATTGGCAAAGAAGAATAAAGTGAAACATGATATACAGCTTACCAATACCGGACGCTCTCCGTTGCAGATTAGTAAACTGCAGGTATTCAATCCTGCCTTGGGAGTAAATCTTAAGAAAAGTGTGTTGCAGCCGGGAGAAACCACCCGCTTGCGCGTGACGGTAGATAAGAAGAATATCGCAAAGAAGAAACGTCATTTGCGTATTTTGATGATAACCAATGACCCGATGCAACCTAAGGTTGAGATCAATATTAAGGCAAAGTAATAGGATTTATGATTTTAAACCATAAATCCTATCGCAAATTTTCTCATAAATCATAAATTATAAATCTTATCATGGAACATCCTGAAAACAATGAAGCCTATAAAGGTCTGGTTGTCAATGCAGGCATTGAACAACCTTCATCTGTTAATCCCTATCGTCGTCCTAAACCCAGAAAGCGTCAGCTCTCCGTGGCGGAGTTTGTAGAAGGCATTGTAAAAGGGGATGTAACCATTCTAAGCCAGGCAGTGACTTTGGTGGAAAGCGTGAAAGTTGAACACCAGGCAGTGGCACAAGAAGTCATTGAGAAATGCCTGCCTTATTCCGGAAATTCTATCCGTGTAGGTATCAGTGGTGTACCGGGAGCGGGTAAAAGTACTTCCATTGATGTTTTCGGTCTGCATGTATTGGAGAAATATGCAGGTAAACTGGCGGTACTTGCCATCGATCCCAGTAGTGAGCGTAGTAAAGGCAGCATTTTGGGTGATAAGACACGTATGGAGCAACTTTCAGTTCATCCTGCATCTTTTATTCGTCCCAGTCCATCGGCAGGGTCTCTGGGGGGAGTAGCCCGTAAGACGCGTGAGACGATTATTCTTTGTGAGGCTGCCGGTTTCGATAAGATATTTGTAGAGACAGTAGGTGTAGGACAGAGTGAAACAGCTGTACATTCTATGGTCGATTTCTTCCTGCTTATTCAGTTAGCTGGTACGGGCGATGAATTGCAAGGCATCAAACGGGGTATTATGGAAATGGCCGACGGTATTGTTATCAACAAAGCCGATGGTGATAATCTGGAGCGTGCTAAGCTGGCTGCAACTCAGTTCCGTAATGCTCTGCATTTGTTCCCTGCTCCTGAATCAGGATGGACGCCACAGGTAATGACCTATTCCGGCTTCTATAACTTGGGAGTGAAAGAAATCTGGGATATGATTTACGATTACGTTGCTTTTGTGAAGGACAACGGCTACTTTGATTACCGCCGTAATGAACAAAGTAAATACTGGATGTACGAAAGTATTAACGAGCGCCTGCGTGATAGTTTCTATCATAATCCGGTTATAGAAGCTATGCTGGGTGATAAGGAACAGCAAGTATTGCAAGGTAAGCTCACTTCGTTTGTTGCTGCAAAAACTTTACTTGATACATACTTTAGTGAGATGAGAAAGGGGTAGAATAGCTACAAGTCACGAGCTATCTCACACTTCTTTCCCCTCCTTCTCAAAGTCTGCCTTCGATTTACTCTTCGTCACAATATATACGCCGAGGAACACTAAGGCAACGGCTATTCCCTTTTCCCAGCCGAATACTCCCAAGCCCATGATAATGGCAGCGATAGAAGCTACGATGGGCTGCATATAATTGTACATACTCACCACTGTGGGGCGCAATAGTCTTTGCGCAGTCATGATGAAGATATAAGCAAGAAAACTACCGCCTATTACCACATAACCTATTTGTACGTATGCTGCAGTGGATACCTCTGCCCACTGGATACCTGCCACATCCTGATAAGAGAATGGGATATAACACATGGATGCATATATAAACATCCACTTATTCAGTGTGATGGGAGAATATTTCTGCGATAAACCCTTGAATACAGTCAGATAAATAGAAAAACTGATTTGTGCTACCAGACAAAGTAAATCTCCGATGATGCTGCCGTTGCCACTGCCTGCAGTCTGACTACTTAAAATAAGTGTCAGTGCTCCCATAGCTCCCACGAAGATACCCAGTACTTTCAGATTCGTGATAGGCTCTTTCAGATAGATAGCCGCAATAATCATGGTCACAATGGGAAGTGTGGTTGTCACAATAGAGGCATCGATGGGTGAAGTCATTGAAAGACCGAAAATATATACCCCTTGATTGAATACCAGTGCAAAGAGCGAAGCAAAGAATATCTTCAGCATATCGCGGTGGTCCACATGCTCATATTTACAAAATGCGGACAACAGCCAGAAACAAGCTGCCGCACCCACCATTCGGAATGTGGTCACCGATAAAGCTGAGAACTCCATAAGTGCGGATTTGCCGATAGGAGCCATAAGACCCCATAAAATGTTGGCAGTCAGGGCGAATATATGCCCTTGTACATTCTTGTTCATACTCTTTTTGTTTTTGAGGCTGCAAAAGAACAACTATTTTGGGAAACTAAAAAATAATCCTGTATATTTGCTTTGATTAAAAGCAAAAACTATGGAAGAACAAGCCAATTATATCCAACGTATCGAGATACACAGGTTGTGGGATCGCTTTAACATAGCCTGGGATTTGCGTCCCGATGTGAATATCCTTTCCGGTATCAATGGAGTAGGGAAGACTACGATCCTTAACCGTTCTGTTCACTATCTGGAAGAGCTTTCGGGTGAGATAAAGAATGGTGAGATAGAAGGAGTACGTATTACGTTCGATCGTCCGGATGCCACGTATATCCCATACGACGTAATCCGCAGCTATGACCGTCCTTTGATAATGGGCGACTTTACCGCCCGCATGGCTGATCCGAACGTCAAATCCGAACTAGACTGGCAACTCTATCTTTTGCAACGCCGTTATCTTGACTATCAGGTTAACATTGGAAACAAGATGATCGAGCTTCTTTCAGGCGATGAGGAACAGCGTTCGCAAGCTGCTTCCCTCTCTTTGCCCAAGCGAAAGTTTCAGGACCTGATGGACCAGTTGTTCAGTTATACCCGCAAAAGCATAGATCGCCGCAGCAATGAAATCATCTTCTATCAGGACGGTGAACGTCTGCTGCCCTATAAACTTTCTTCCGGTGAAAAACAGATGCTGACTATCCTGCTCACTGTGCTGGTGCGCGATAATGCCCATTGTGTTCTCTTTATGGACGAGCCCGAGGCTTCCCTTCACATCGAGTGGCAGCAGAAACTTATCAGCATGATACGTGAACTGAATCCCAATGTGCAACTGATACTCACTACCCATTCTCCCGCTGTCATCATGGAAGGCTGGCTGGATGCAGTGACGGAAGTTGATGAAATATCTACGGTGATAAGATGATAGGATGATAGGGTGATAGGATGATAAGATGATAAGGTGATAAAGTGGTAATGTAACCTCACCCTATCACCCCACCACCTTATCACCCCACCACCCTATCATCCTATCATCCTATCATCATTATCACTTATTATTATGGCTACTTCTTTAAAACATAATCTCACCTCCGCCTATTTCAATGCCGCTAACAAACTCTATCCCAAGAAGGCGCGTCGTCGTATTGTGGCATACGTGGAAAGTTACGATGATGTAGCTTTCTGGCGCACATTGTTGGCAGAGTTCGAGACGGATGATTACTATTTCCAGGTGATGCTGCCTTCGGCCACTTCTCTTGCCAAAGGTAAGAAGATGGTGTTGATGAATACGCTGAACACTACTGAATTGGGCAAGAGCCTGATAGCCTGTGTGGACAGTGACTACGACTTTCTGCTACAAGGCAAAACGAACGTTTCACATAAGATAAACAGTAGTCCCTACATATTCCAGACGTATGCCTATGCCATCGAGAATTTCCATTGCTATGCTGAAAGCTTGCATGAAGTTTGTGTACAGGCTACGTTGAACGACCGTATGTTGATAGACTTTCCTGCTTTCCTGAAACGCTATTCGCAGATTATTTATCCGCTCTTTTTGTGGAACATCTGGTTCTACTGCCAACGGGATACATATACTTTCCCGATGTACGATTTCAATGCCTGCACCCGCTTGCAGGAAGTCAATGTGCATCATCCCGAACGGACGTTAGAGCCTGTGCAGCGTGCCGTTGATAAGAAACTTTCTGAGATGCGCAGGCGATTTTCGCGAAATATAAAAGCGGTGGAGGCTTTAGGCGTGGAGTTGGAGAGACTGGGATTGAATCCGGATACGACTTACCTATATATACAGGGGCATCACCTCATGGACGGTGTTGTGATGAAACTTCTTATCCCCGTATGTACCGTATTGCGTCGTGAGCGCGAACAGGAAATCAAACGTCTGGCTGCTCACAACGAGCAGTTCCATAACGAACTGACCAGTTATGAGAATAGCCAGACCAACGTCAGCCTGATGTTGAAAAAGAACAGCGGATATAAGAACCTTTACTTGTATCAGTGGTTAAAAGAAGATATAGGAGACTTCCTGAACAGGGAGCGATAATTACTAACCATTAACCCCAAAATTAATTCTTAGTATCATGAGCATTGTACAACAAATTAATGAAGGACTTCAGACTTTAGGTTTCAGCCAGTCATTAGCCGACCAGTTAGATCAATTTATTGCATTTCTGGGAGTTCTCCTGGTGGCTTATCTGGCAGATTCCATTTGCCGGAAAGTCTTGCTGAAAGTCGTTTCGCGTTTGATAAAACAAACAAAAGCTACCTGGGATGACATTGTCTTCGACCGGAAGGTGATGGTGCACCTTAGCCGCATGGTGGCACCTATTCTTATTTATATCCTGCTGCCCCTGGCTTTTTCCGATGCGGGATCGGCAACGTTGGCGCTTATTATGCGTTTCTGCCTCATCTTTATTATTATAATGTTTCTTAGCTTTATCAGCGCTTTGCTTACTGCGGTTTATACCGTATATAGCGAGAAGGAACAGTTTCGCGACCGCCCTCTGAAGGGACTTTTGCAGACTGTGCAGGTAATTCTTTATTTTGTCGGGGGCATCATCGTTGTCAGCATACTGATTGACCGCTCACCCGGTGTATTGCTCACCGGTCTGGGAGCTTCGGCTGCCGTGTTGATGTTAGTGTTCAAAGACAGTATCATGGGCTTTGTTTCCGGTGTGCAACTTTCTGCCAACAATATGCTGAAAGTGGGAGACTGGATCACCATGCCTAAGTATGGAGCGGATGGTGACGTAATAGAAGTATCATTGAACACGGTGAAGGTGCGCAATTTCGACAAGACCATCACTACCATTCCTCCTTACCTGCTTGTAAGCGACTCTTTCCAGAACTGGCGTGGTATGCAGGAGAGTGGCGGACGCCGCATCAAGCGTTCTATCAATATCGATATGAACAGTGTACGGTTCTGTACTCCCGAAATGTTGGCAAAGTATCGCAAGATACAGCTCTTGGCAAACTACGTTGAACAGACGGAACAAGTGATAAAGGAGTATAATGAAGAACATCATATTGACAACTCCATCCTTGTGAACGGGCGTCGCCAGACGAATCTCGGTGTCTTCCGTGCTTACCTGAATTGCTACTTGAAGAGCCATCCGGGTGTAAATCATGATATGACCTGTATGGTGCGTCAGCTTCAACCTACCGACCACGGTATACCGTTGGAACTGTATTTCTTTTCTGCAACCACGTCCTGGATACCATACGAGGACTTGCAGTCCGACGTTTTCGACCATCTGCTGGCTATCATTTCAGAGTTTGATCTGCACGTATTCCAGTCACCGTCCGGTGAAGATTTCCGTGAAAGGCTTGGTTGAGATGAAAGGCTCTTGAACTCTCAGGTTATTCTCAATGCGATGGGAAGACCCCTTCAATGCGATGGGAAGACCCCTTCAATGCGACGGGAAGACCCCTTCAATGCGATGAGGAAGCCCCTCAATACAATGGGAAGAAACCCTCAATACGATGAGGCGGGCGTTAAATTAACGCCGGACAAGTTCAAAAAGAACTGTCCGGCGTTGCTTTTGTAGAAGCTTAGCTTCGGCGTGTGTATTTCAATGAGTGATTAATATACTGTGTTTTGTGGGTCGAAGTTCGTCCAGCCTTCCAGCCAATTATCATTCGTGTCGCGGAAAGCACCGATATAGTTTCCGTCAGTTCCCATGATAGCCGTGGCGGGGCAGTAATTCTGACCGGTATTCATCGGGTCAGCCAATCCCAGTTCAGTCTCAGTCATTACTTTGTTCGAAGCCTCACTCTTGAAGAAAGTGTGTGAATAAGAAACCTGGCTTTCATCATACGTTCCGGTTTCTCTGTTGTAGAGATAATCTTCGTATTTCTTATTATTGTCCGAGCCAACTACACCCATACCGGCAAAGATGATATTCTTCAGATGGAAATCACCGTTTTTAGAATATTGAACCGTGTTTCCTTTTTCGCCATCCACAATCAGACCGATAGGATAACCTACTGCCAATGTATTTTCGCAGCTCAGCTTACTGCTGCGACGTATCTGCATGGCGGACTGGAACAGACCCAGCTTGGATTTATTATCCGGGTACATGTCACCGGCAGTGATGTATTCGGAAGTGTTCAGGAAATCAGTGTTCTTGGCAACCATCGGGCCGATGAACGTTACATTCTTAAATGTTGCAGTTGTGAATGGAGCGATGTCTGCACCTGTTCCGTTGTTATCGCTTTCGAAACCATTGGATTGCGAGGTGTCGGCAATGCGCGGGTCACGGATAGACAGGCAGTATTGTACAGTTCCGCTGAAGCCGTTGTCCGTATCGAATTCATCGTCCCAGCCTTTATAAGCTACCAGATATTTGCAGTTCACTGCACCGCCGAACCATTCGAAAGAGTCGTCGTTAGAGTACGATACCTGTAAGTGGTCGATGGTGGTACCACTACCCACGGAGCCGAATGTAATGCCGTTGATCTCTTTGTCTGTTTCAAAGGGATAACCTGCAAACTCCACGCGGATATACTGGAAGATACCGGAATTGTCGGCATCATTGCTGCCTCCGTGTATGGTGCGCGGTCCGCCTTCTATTTGCTGTGTACCCTGGTTGTTTTTGGCTTTACCGCAAATGATTAAACCACCCCAGTCACCCGGTCTGCGCTGTCCGGGAGCTTCCTCGGAAGTCATGACAATAGGGGCTTCCTTGGTTCCTTTCATTTCTACATATCCACCCGGTTCTATAATAAGACTCGCCATTGTCTGTTTGTCACCCTTGATAATAGTGCCTGCGGGAATCCTCAGTTTAGCGCCATCGGCTACGTATACCCAGCCTTTCAGCAGATAGGTTCCTTTTTCCAGAGTTACATCGCCGGTGAATACGAAGTGTTGATCGCCATTGCCCAGTTCTGTTCCATTATTGAACAGTACACCTTTGCTGTAGGCTGTTGTGCCATCATAAGTCACTTCGGGGTCTGTACTTCCATTTCCTCCGTTCCCGCCATTCTCTCCATTAGTGTCGTCAGAACAGGAAGACATCACATTTCCAATTGCAATGGCTGTACACATCATAATGATCCAGCCAAACTTCTTAATTTTCATTTTCATACTTTTCTTAATTTGGGAATTAAACTTCTTTATGTTCAGGTTTTGTTAGTACTTTATAAACTGAAAGGGTGAAATATCAGAAGCTATAGGCTATGGCCAGGTTGTAGCTTCTTCCCGGTTTATAACTGCGGGTCACCTCTTCAATGGTGCGGGCTTGTCCGTTTACGGTGACGTCTTCAAACTGTTTGAAGTAGTAGCGTTCGGCCAGCAAGTCACGTACGGTAGCTTTAATTTCCAGTTTGCCAAACTTTTTGCTTGCCGAAAGGTCGATGCTGTTGCGCGGCATTTCGTAAGAGTTTGGTATGTTGCGTGCATCACCTTCGGAAGAACTGCCGTAGCGGTTGCCTACACCGATGATACGTTTTCCGATACGGTTGTAGAGTACGGCGGCGTTCCATCCCTTATCCGGATTGTTATAGAAGAGACCCGTGTTGATGAGGTAAGGCGATTGCCCCTGCATGGGACGGTCTATATTATTGCCACCTTCTTTAAACTGTACTTTGCTCTTGATCCATGCGCCATTGAATGAGAAACTGAAATTACGCATACCGATGAAGTCGAGATTCTTGCGGATATCTACTTCTATACCGTAGTTGTTGGCACCTTTGGCGTTGACGTAAGAGTAGACCGGATCAGTTCCTCCCGACATGGTGTAGGTCCATTCAATAGGATTTTCGAAGTGTTTGTAGAACAGGGCAATGGAAACTTGCTCACCATTGCTGGGATACCATTCGTAGCGCAAGTCTACGTTCTGTATGTAAGCTGCCTGCAGGGATGAATTACCCATGACACTGCTTCCCAGGTCGAAATCATAGTAGACGGAAGTGGACAGTTCACGAAATTCAGGACGGTTTACCGATTTACCGTAAGCCAGGCGGAACTGATGCTTTTCACTCAGTTTGTAAGTGGCATTGACGGAAGGGAACAGGTCTTTATAGTCATAGAAAGTACTTTGCAGGCTTTCTTCATACGAGCGGGTATTCATGATCAGTTCCTGACGGGCATATTCATAGCGTGCTCCGGCGTAGAAGTTGAAGGAACCTATCGGAACGTTGATGCCGACATAACCGGACAATTGCGTGTTTTTGCCCTCATAGTTATTCATGTAGTTCACTTCTTCCTGCATGTAGAGTTTGTCAATTCCATAGTTGGAGTCTATCAATACATTGTTTGCCACATCATTGTCAAACTGGAATCCCTTAGGCAGGCTGTTATTCGGTTGCCAGCCGTACTGGAACTGGCGGGTGTTGTAGGTACGTGTACGGTACTCGCCATAAGCGCCGGCTTTCAAAGTAGGGGCGATGTCACCGAACTGGAAATCCTGGCGATAATTTATATTTGCTGAGCCGATGTGTTCGTCCAGTTTGGTGAATTCACGGCTGATACGGTAAATACCCATGGTTTCATTGGTGCGGTCGGTACGTTCAATGAGGCGACGGTCCGGCAGGTTACGGTTGGCGTAAGCATAACCCACACTCCAGTCGAAACGACTGTCATCAAAGTTGTGCCTGCCTGTGAACTGGGTGTTGTAAGTGGTACGGCTGGAGTAATAATACTCCATGTTGTTGATGTTGTCCGGTTGTGCGTTGAAACCTGTACGTTCCGAGTAGCGGTCTTTGGATATCTGGTTGAAGATATTCTTGAACTCATAGCGATGGTTGCTGTTGCGTGGCTGGAAGGTGAGGTTCAGCAGGGCACCGAGGCGGACATCATTGCTGTACTGGTTGTCCGTTGCTTTCCGCAGATAGACGTATTTGTCATTGTTGGTATCATAAGGGCCATAGAGAGAGTTTTCCATATCGAGATAAGTCTTATAGGAGTTGCTGTAATTCACAGCAGCCAGCATACCGATGGTACGTCCGCTTTCGGTTTCCCACTTGCGGTTGTATGCCATATTCAATTTTAAGTCCCCTACGGGTTTGATGGTTTTCAGTGTCCAGTCGTTGTTGAAACCATTGTTTAATACATCTATGCGAGCTGTGTTTCCGGTTTCATATCCGGGATACATGTTCAGTGTGCCTTTCATACCGGCATCCAGGCTACGGAAACCGTTTCCGAAGCCGAGCCGGTCCATGCTGCTACCCTTGGCTTTACGAAAGTCTTTGAAGTGCGTCTGGTCATTGATAGCTCCTCCTACTGATATGTTGAAGCTGTTTTCGCCGGGCATATCTTTGGTATTTATCAGGATGAATCCACCCGTGAAGTCTGCGGGATATTCCGGGGCGGGGCTTTTTACGATTACCATATTATCCAGTTGTGAACTGGGGATGATGTCGAATGAAAAGGCGCGTGAATCGGCTTCCGAACTGGGCACGGCACTCCCGTTCATCCATACATTATTGTACCGCTGCGACAGGCCGCGCACCATTACAAACTTTTCGTCGATGATGCTGATGCCGGGTACGCGACGGATGACTTCCGAGGCATTGCTGTCCTGGGTTTTAGCTATTTGTTGGGCGGAAACCCCGCTCTGTACTACGAGGCTGCGGCGCTGTTCCTGTATGAGTGCCACCTCGTTATTCCGTTTGGCTTGTGCAGTGACGGAGACTTCGCCTAACGTTTGTGCATCACTCTCCATCTCAAAGTTCAGCACAGTTTCGGCCTTAACTTTTACACTGTTGAGCAGGACGTCTTTGTATCCTATATATCTCACGGCTATGGTGTATGTACCGTCTTTTACATTCAGCGTATAGTTACCGTCGATGTCGGCTACTACCCCCTGCGCTGTCCCGGTTATCTGTATGGTAGCTCCGGTCAGCGGCTCTTTCGTCTGCTTGTCGAGGACGGTTCCTTTGATGTTTCCAGCCAGGGCGGTCATGGTGGAAAGTACCAGTAATAAAATAAAGAAAAATACTTTTCCTAAATCCAGTTTCATGCTCATCTTTTATTGTTTCTTGTTTCCGGTGCAAAGATGCGGCAACGGAATTACAACCGTAATACACATGTCATACGATTGATTCTCAAATAGGTTACAATTTGGTGACACCACGGATAAAGCGGACCTATTCAGTTCATAGCCTATAACGTTCTAAACTTTCTTTTTTTGTTAGTAGGAATAGGACAGAAATTAATAAGTAAGCATTATCTTTGCGCTATTCAGAATATTAAAAGCACAAATCGTATGAGTGGCAATCGATCACATGAAGCAAAACATTTTCAGCTCCTTTCATCTGTTGGACAAATAGGCTGGTGGGAAGCAGACTTCATTACGAGGGAATATCTTTGTTCCGAGTATGTTTGTAATTTGTTAGGCTTGGAGGGAGACACGCTGACTTTCCGCCAGTTTGGTCAATTGATTCGTGAAGATTACCGTTGCCGCATTACACGTGAATTCCTTTCGATAGAAGAAATCGAGGTATATGAGCAAACTTTTCCTATCTACTCTTCACAAGGCATTGTGTGGGTTCGTTCCCGTCTGGGTGAAAAGTGGCTGACAGAAGATGGACATCCAAAGGCATTTGGTATCCTTCAATTGGTTGATATCCCTGCGGACGAACAATCCGGTGGTATTCTGAAACAGTTTAATGAATTGTTGTTTCGACAGCATTCTGTGTCCCAGTCCTTACGTAATTTTCTGAAGGACAAGAATCTGAGTGAGGTCATTTCAGGAGTATTGAAAGATGTCCTCGAACTCTTTCATGGAGGACGTGTCTATATAGTAGAATATGATGCCGGTTATCGTACCCAGAGTTGTACTTACGAGGTAGTGGCTGACGGGGTCAGCCCTGAAATAGATATGTTGCAACAGATTCCGACCAATGGTATGGAGTGGTGGCTTAAACAAATGTTGGCGGGCAAGCCTATCCTGTTGAATACTTTATCGGATTTGCCCCGGGTGGCCCGTCAGGAATCTGAGATACTTGCTGTGCAGAATATAAAGTCACTCATGGTGGTTCCTCTTCGGAATACCGAACGGGTGTGGGGATATATCGGTATTGATTTGGTAGACAGATACTATAAATGGACGAATGAAGATTATCAATGGTTTTCCTCTTTGGCTGACATCATTAATATTTGTATCAGTCTGCGCCTTGCCAGAGATGAGGCCGACCGTGAACGTAATTTCCTGAGCAATCTTTATAAGCATATGCCTATGGGATATGTACGCCTTTCCATTCTTTGCGACGAAGAAGGAGAACCTTATGACTATCTTATCACAGATGCTAATCAGTTTAGTGCGGATTTGTGCGGTTCACCTTTAGAGAGATACAAAGGGCGTTTTGCTTCGGAAATCTATTCCTCAGACAAACTGTCAACCAAACTTCTGATTCTTGCAGATATACACAAGCATGGCTTGTACAGGGAATTGGACGAATATTTTGAAGAGTCAAAGAGGACTTGTCATTGCATTATTTATTCTCCCGAACCGGATGAGTTGGTTTGTCTCTATATGGATGTCACTGAGATGCGCCGTACGTATATGGCTTTGGATCACAGTGAGAAACTATTGCGAAATCTCTTTTCTAACATCCCTGTCGGTGTGGAGATTTATAATAAGGATGGGATACTGATAGATCTTAATAATAAAGATATGGAGATATTCGGGGTCAAGGACAAATCAAGTACGCTTGGAGTGAATTTCTATGAGAACCCGAATGTGCCGTCTGATATCCGCGAAAGAGTGAAGGCAGAAGATGAATTTGACTTTTCGCAGGACTATGAATTTTCTAATGTGAGCGATTATTATGAATCGGAAAAGAAAGGTGGAATAGAACTTTATACCAAAGTAAGTAAGATATACGATAACCAAGGCGATAACAATGGCTTTGTGCTTATCAATATAGATAATACGGAACGTATCAGTTCCATCAACCGGATACGTGATTTTGAGAACTTCTTCCTGCTGATTTCAGAATATGCCAAGGTAGGTTATGCCAAACTGAATCTGCTTACCCGTAATGGATATGCCATCAAGCAATGGTATAAGAATATGGGTGAAGATGAAGATACGCCATTGGTTGAAGTGGTAGGAATTTATAATAAAATGCACCCGCAAGACAGGGTACGTGTATTGGCTTTCTTCGAGAAGGCTAAACGAGGGGAAGCTACGAGTTTCAAAAGTGAGATGCGTGTGCTCAAACCCGGAACATTGAATCAATGGAACTGGGTACGCATGAATGTGGTACTCAACCGCTATGATCCCGAGAATGGACTGATTGAATTAATCGGTGTCAACTATGATATCACCGAGTTGAAGGAAACGGAACAAAAGCTGATAGAAGCCAAAGAGAAAGCCGAAGAGGCAGACCGCCTGAAGAGTGCTTTCCTGGCAAATATGAGTCATGAGATACGTACACCGTTGAATGCCATTGTCGGTTTCTCAAGCTTATTAGTGGAGACGGAAGATCCGGAAGAAAAGCTGGAATACGCCAAAATGGTGGAAGAGAATAATGAATTGTTGCTCCAACTGATTTCAGATATTCTGGATCTGTCGAAGATAGAGGCGGGAATTTTTGATTTTAAGTTCAGAGATTTCGACATTAATACTTTGTGCGGAGATCTTGTACGCTCCATGCAGTTGAGAGTGAAACCGGGAGTGGAACTTATTTTTGAGCCAACCTTGCCGCAATGCGTCATCGTCAGCGATCCTAACCGCTTGCACCAGGTGGTTTCCAACTTTATAAATAATGCCATTAAATTCACTACCACGGGCAGCATTCGGATCGGATACGATAAGCCGGACGACAAGCATTTGCGGGTATATGTGACAGACACTGGCATTGGTATTGCTCCCGAAGCTTGTCGTAAGATATTCGACCGCTTCATTAAGCTGAACTCTTTTGTACAGGGCACAGGACTGGGACTTTCCATCAGCAAGAGTATCATCGAGCAGTTGGGAGGTAAGATTGGAGTAAACAGTGAGTTAGGTAAAGGTTCGACATTCTGGTTTATCCTACCGTTGGAATAATTCGGCTGCGAGCTACAAAAGTTACGCGCTACGAGCTACAAGCTACGAGTGCTTTGCGGTGTGATAGCGCAGCCACTCGTAGCTTGTAGCTTGTAGCTCGTAACTAATTCAGTCCGAACGAGAACTTGTCGATGGATTGATAAACCACGCTCGCAAGGCTCAATACAATAATACCGAGCGTACAGATGATAAGGCTTGCACGCGTATAATTATCGCTACGGAAAGTGGCGATAGGCTCATCACTCTTGTTGATATACATAGATTTTACAATCTTCAGATAGTAATAGAGTGAGATAATTGTGTTTACCAGTGCAATAAATACCAGCAAATGGAAACCACCCTGGAAAGCTGCTGCAAAGATAAAGAACTTCGAGAAGAAGCCTGCAAACGGAGGAATACCTGCCAGTGAGAACAGAGCGAGCGTCATAAGGAACGCCAGCTTGGGATTGGTACTGTACAGTCCGTTATACTCTTCGAGTGTGAATCGGTGGGCACGCAAAGCGATAATCGTGATTACTGCAAATACAGAGAGGTTGGCAAACATATAAATAAGTACGTAATATACCAATGATGCCATACCTTGTTGTGTACCGGCAATGACACCCAACATAATGTAACCTGCTTGCGAGATACTGGAGAATGCCATCAGGCGTTTCAGGTTTTCCTGGCGTAGTGCAAAGAGGTTGGCAAGGGTGATAGAGGCTATGATAACCCAGTAAAGTACTTCCTGCCACTGATCTATCATCGGAGCAAATGTCTTGATCAGAATTGTCAGCAGTACGAAAGCAGCTGATCCTTTGGAGATTACACTCAGGTAAGCAGTTACCACACTCGGAGCACCTTCATATACGTCGGCTGTCCAGAGGTGGAAGGGAACGAGCGAGAGCTTGAATCCCATACCGGAGAAGAAGAATACGAATGCCATTATCTGCAAGGCGTTACCGTTTAGATGAGCCGGAACATCATCAAAGTAAAGGGTCCCCACCGTACCGTAAATAAGCGAAATACCATATAGCAACAGTCCGCTTGAGAAGAGTGCGGTAAGAATGTATTTGGCACCGGCTTCAGCAGAGTGGTGGCGATACTTATCAAAAGCAACCAGCGCAGCCATTGGGATACTTGCTGTTTCCAATCCGATGAAGAACATCAGGAAGTGTCCTGCAGAAATCATGAAATACATACCCAACAGTGTGCAGAGTGTCAACATATAGAATTCACCTTGTTTGATTACTGTATCCGGAAGTTTCAGCCATTCGTGTGCCATCAGGAAGACGATAAGCGTACCAACACTGAGTATAGACTTCACAATACTTTGTATTGGCGCATTATGGTACATACCACCGAAAGCATCGGCAGCCGGACCGGGTATGATCGTAATCAGCGTGTGTATCGTGAGCAACACGACGGGCAACATGGTGTTGAGTCGTGGGTTACCATCCTTTTTATGTGCATCAGGGCTCATAAAAAGGTCGGCTACGAAGAGGATAACGATGACCGCTATCAGCGAAAGTTCTTCTTTGAGAATGAGGAATTGGGAATAATCCATATCTATTAAATTAATAATTAAGAATTAAGAATGAAGAATTTGGCTGTGCTATGATGCCGTGCGGTAATTCTTCATTCTTCATTATTAGTTCTTCATTAAAATGCGCTGACTACCGGTAGCACACTGTCTCCAATCATATTGCTGATCCATAACGGAGCAAGACCGAGACCTGCAACGCAAACGATGAGTATGATAACGGCGGTGCGTTCATCCCAGGTAGCGTCGGTTAATGTCAGGTGATGCTTGTTAGTACAAGTGCCATAGAGGATCTTGCCAACGAGTCTAAGTATATAGACTGCAGTGATTACGATACTGGTGCAGGCAATAATCGTCCACGTACGGTGGAAGACATCCACATGCTGGAATGCACCGTTGAAGATAGTCATTTCGGCAACGAAACCGCTGAGTCCCGGAAGTCCGAGGTTAGCAAGTCCGGCAATCACATAGCAGACAGCTAGGAAAGGCATAATCTTCATCAAACCGGAGAGCTCGCGTACGTCACGGGTATGAGTGCGACCGTATATCATACCGATAAGAGCAAAGAACAGGGCAGTCATTAATCCGTGGCTGAGCATTTGCAGGACAGCACCGGTACAAGCAGTCTGGTTCATCATCAGGATGGCGAAGAGTACGAGACCGCAGTGAGATACGGAAGAGTATGCGTTGATATACTTCAAGTCCGTCTGTACACAAGCAGAGAAAGCACCGTAAACTACGGATATACCAGTCAGAATCAGGAAGATCCATCCAAGTTCCTGGGCAGCTTCAGGCATCAGATACATGGCGATACGGAAGCAACCGTAACCTCCGAGTTTCATCAGTACGCCTGCATGGAGCATACTTACAGCCGTAGGCGCAGAGGCGTGACCGTCGGGGCTCCATGTATGGAACGGGAATAATGCACCGAGTACACCGAAACCGAGGAAGGTGAGCGGGAACCAGATGCGTTGTTGCTCAATTGGAATATTGTGCAGTTGGGCAATCTCCAGCAAGTTCATACTGGTGGCACCGGAACCGAAGTAGATACCCAGGATACCAATCAGCAAGAATGCAGAACCACCCATCAACATCAATGTCAGCTTCATGGCAGAGTATTCCTTTCGTCCACTGCCCCATACACCGATGAGCAGGTACATAGGAATGAGCGCTACCTCATAGAACATGAACATGGTGAACAAGTCCGTAGAAATGAAGAAGCCGAACACACCCAGGGAAAGCAGGGTGAACCAAAGGAAATACTCTTTTGTCAGCGGTTGCAAACGCCAAGAGGCGAAAGTACCGGTGAAGACAATGATGGCAGAAAGCAGCAACATGGCTACTGAAATGCCATCTACTCCCACGGAGTAATGTATATTGAGTGCCGGATACCAAGGTACATCTGCACGGAACAGCATTTCGGCTGTGTCTCCGGCGGCACGGGCTTGCAAGTAAGCAATGGTCAGGCCTACGGCAGCCAGCACCAATGCTGATGCACCTACGACCATCACCGTGCGTATCTGCTTGATGTTACGACTTAGCCAGAGACCAAGCAACATCAACAGAGGGATGAGAACAAAAATACTTAATATGTTCATCTTTATATTACGTTTTACTATTTACGAATTACGATTAACATTTCTCTACTATAGCAGCAACAGCAATATCAGCGCCAGCGTACCTAACAGGAATACGTAAGTGTATTGCTGGATCTGTCCGCTTTGCAAACCGCGTATCTCATCACTGGTGGCATTGGCACTCCAGGCAAGGAAGTTGAAGAAGCCATCTATTACATGGCGATCGAACCAAGCAATGGGACGGGAGATGCAACCGAAAATAATCTTGTGAGTGATAAACTGATATACTTCATCGATATAGAATCGGTGATAAGCGGCTGTCCATAATCCGCGGAAGCGGCGGGCAAGAGCATTGGCAACGGGTTGTTTGGCCCGTGCATACATAGCTGTAGCAATCGCAATGGAGATAACAGCTATGGCGATGCTGGTGCCTGCTACTGTCCAATCGATATGTATTTCGTAAGCTGTACCGTTGGAGCTGATGAACTTACCGAAGGGGATGAAACCTGCCACAATGGTTACAACAGCAAGGAACATCAACGGAATAGTCATAGCCAGCGGGCTTTCGTGAGGGTGAGGCACCCCAGCCAAGTTTCCATGCGGCGTGTGGCTTTCATCGCTCGGCGACTCTTGCCGGGGCGCTACGCCCCCCCAGAAGATACCATAGTAGAGGCGGAACATATAGAATGCCGTCATAGCGGCAATTGCTGTCATAATCCAACCCATAGCAGGACTGAACTGGAAGCATGCAGTCAGTATTTCGTCTTTAGAGAAGAATCCGGAGAACGGAGGAATTCCTGCGATGGCAAGACATGCAATCAGGAATGTGATATGTGTTACAGGCATATATTTACGTAACCCACCCATAGCGGACATTTCATTGCTGTGTACTGCATGGATAATGCTACCTGCGCCGAGGAAGAGCAATGCCTTGAACATGGCGTGTGTAAACAGATGGAACATTCCCGCCATATAACCTAGGCCACCGTGATGTGGATCGGCAGAAGTACAAACTCCCAGTGCCACCATCATAAAGCCAATTTGTGAAATAGTAGAGAATGCTAATACACGCTTGATATCACTCTGCACACAAGCTACCGAAGCAGCATAGAATGCAGTGAACGCTCCGACGTAAGCTACCAGATGCAGCACATCCGGTGCATAACCGATGAACAACGGGAACATTCGTGCCACAAGATAAACTCCGGCTACTACCATCGTTGCTGCATGGATCAATGCACTGACAGGTGTCGGGCCTTCCATAGCATCCGGCAGCCAGATATGCAATGGGAACATTGCACTCTTACCGGCGCCACCGATAAACATAAGTCCCAGTGCCAGAGGTATCATTGTTGCACCGCCTTTCAGTAATGCCATTTCACTGGGTTGGAAAGTATAGGTTCCGGTATAGTAACCGTACACGAGGATACCGATCAGGAAACCCAGGTCGGCAAAGCGGGTGACGATGAACGCCTTTTTGCTTGCGGCAATGGCAGATGGCTTCGTATAGTAGAAACCGATGAGCAGATAAGACGAAACACCCACCAACTCCCAGAACAGATACATCTGGAAGATATTGGTAGCCACTACCAAGCCCAGCATGGACATGGTGAAGAGGCTGAGGAATGCATAATAACGTTGGAATCCACGTTCACCTTTCATGTAGCCGAAAGAGTAGACATGTACCATCAGCGATACGGTAGAGATAACGATGAGCATCATTACTGAAATAGGATCGAGCAGGATACCCAAGTCGATACTCAGCGTTGGGGTGAAAGGCAGCCACGTCACATTATAAGGCATAAGTGTGGCGAAGGTACCATCCGCCAGACGTGGAGCGGAGAAATATTGCCAGGCAGTGGCATAACTCAGTAGGGCTACCACAGCCAATACCGTGGTACCGATGATGCCTGCCGTCCGGTGCGTCATCCATTTGCCGCCAATCCCCAACGTGAGGAAGGAGAGCAAGGGGAGGAGCAGGATTAGAATTGTATATTCCATATTTATCTAATTATTAGGTTTTAGATATTAAATATTAATTCTATGCAGCATCACAGCGCAACTAATTAATACCTAATATTTAATATTTAATTGTTACCACTTCATTTCGTCCAGCTTGCCGACCTGGATGCTTCGTATATTACGATAGATATTGATCATAATCGCGATAGCTACTGCCGTTTCGGCTGCCGAGATGGCAATGGAGAACAGGGCAAAGAAATACCCTTCCATTCCGTCGGGGAAAAGGAAACGGTTGAATACTGCGAAGTTGATATCCGTAGCATTCAGTATCAACTCGATGCTGATAAGTATCGCCAGCGTGTTGCGGCGGGTGAAGAACCCGTAAATACCGGCGAAAAACATGATAGCCGAAACTATCAGATAATATTCCATGTGTATCATAATCAATTGTTTTTATCGTTTACGTGCAATTACCAGGCCACCTACGATACATGCCAGCAACAAGATGCTGACTGCCTCGAAAGGAAGCAGATAACCATATTTGTCACTGCTCAACATAGAATGGCCGATAGTCTTGATGTTGATTTCCAACGGTGCAAGATCCGTGGTTACTATAAACTTATGTTTCAGTGTGATGAACAATACGATGATGGCGCCACCTACGGTTGCGCCCAGACCGGCCATCAGTTTGCTACGTTTTAATTTGTCGATAGTACGGTCTCCTTCACCACTGGTTAGCAGGATGGAGAAGACATAGAGCACTACAATACCACCGGCATAAACCATGATTTGTACTGATCCCAGGAAGGTGTAACCTAGCAGGAAGTAGATACCTGCCGTGCCGAAAAGCGTAAACAGCAGATACGTTGCCGAGCGTACCATGCGGCGTGTGGTCACTGTAAGAATAGAACATACGGTGATGAACACTGCCAGAAAGTAGAATACTACGGTTTCAAGGGTTATTTCCATATTCTTGAATTCAAATTACTTAGTTTCAAATTACTTTGTTGCTTCACTTTGGGGAGCAGCGGGTTTCTTTTTCTCTTCTACGTGACTGCCCGGATGGTTAAGCGTCTTCACCAGCTTTGTACGGTCGAATACTGCATGTTCAAAGTCGGTAGCAAACGTAATTGCACCGTGCGGACAAGCTGTAACGCAAAGTTGGCAAAACATGCATGAACCGAGATCGTATTCATACTTCGCCAAAATCTTCTTTTTCTTGCCGTCCTCAGTCTCTATCATTTCACTGGTTACTTTGATAGTGTCGTTAGGGCATGCTATCTGACATAGTCCACATGCTATACAGTGATGTTCGTTCCGCTCATTGTGGGGCATGGTCAGCGTTCCGCGGAAACGGTCGAACATTTCCAGGGTCGCACGGTTTTCCGGATATTGTTCCGTTACTTTCCGGCGGCAAAAAACAGTCATGGTAGTTTTCATACCTGTCAGCAAAGAACCGATGCCATGCATCAATCCGCCTAAATAACTGTATGTTTCGTTCTTATCTTTCATTATCTCTTTATATTTAATTTACCCGAAGGGAAACTTTGCTCCGACGCTACGCCGGCTAGAAGTGCAGTTTAAATACAACAATCAGTACCATGATAATCAGGTTCAACATTGAAATCGGTACCAGGTACTTCCATTCCAGTGCTAATATCTGGTCGATACGCAAGCGGGGGAATGTCCACTTAATCCACATCAGCAGGAATACTACAAAGAAAGCTTTACCAAAGAACCAGATGAAGCCCGGAATATAATCCATTATGGCATTGAAGCCGTCCAGTCCTACGATATGGAATGGCATCCAGCCACCCAGAAAGATGGTAGCAGCTACACTGGCTACGATAAACAGGTTCAGATATTCGGCCAGGTAGAAGAAACCGAAGTGCATACCGCTATATTCGGTGTGGTATCCTGCTGTCAATTCACTTTCTGCTTCCGGTAAGTCGAACGGACCGCGGTTACATTCTGCATTTCCAGCTATCAGATAGATAACGAATGCAATTACTGCAGGGATGTGTCCCTTGAAGATGAACCATCCATCTGCTTGGCCTTCTACAATTTCAGAGAACTGCATGGTTCCCATCAGTACTACCATGGTCAGTATGCTTAGTCCCACAGACAACTCATACGAGATAATCTGTGCTCCGCTTCGCATCGCGCCGATGAGCGAGAACTTATTGTTCGAACCCCATCCTGCCAATAGAATACCTAATACGCCTATACTGGAAGCAGCCAGCAGGAAGAATACACCTACATTGAAGTTCAGTACTTCCATACCTTTATTAATAGGCAGGCATGCAAAGGTCAGGAACGAAGCAATGATCACCATGAACGGTGCCAGATTATAGAGAAAGCGGTCGGCATCCTTGGGGGTGAATATCTCTTTGGTCAGCATCTTCAATACGTCACAAATGACTTGAATGCTACCCCATTTACCCACACGGTTCGGACCGAGGCGGCATTGGAAGAAAGCGCATATCTTGCGCTCCATATAAATAAGAATGATGGCGAGCACGGCATACATCAGGATGATGCACACGCCTATCACTACACATTCGAGGAATATTGCCAGACCTTCCGGCATGACGGAAGTCAGCGTCTGGTGTATCCAGTTGGTTACTATACTAAAGTCAAACATATTATGAATGTTATAAGGTTGTAAGGTGATAAGGTGACAGGGGAATGCAACTTTGCGTAATCACTCTATTACTTTATCACTCTATCGCTTTAATTACCTGTCAATATCCGGCACTACGTAATCCAGTGTTCCCCCGATAGCTATCAGGTCGGCAATCTTCGATCCGCGGCAGATGGTGTCTACGGTACTTACCAATGGTAATCCTGTTGAACGGAAATGCAAGCGGTACGGAGTTTTGTCACCATGACTCTCCAGAAAGACACCAAACTCACCGCGGCTTCCCTCTACAGCAGCATAATACTGCCCTTCCGGTACGCGGATAATAGGTTTCATCTTTTCCTGATACGGACCTTCGGGAATGTTGTCGATGAGTTGCTCAAGGATATTCATACTTTCCATGATTTCATCCATACGAACCATGTAACGTGCCCAGGAGTCTCCTTCGGTATAGACGATTTCTTTGAAATCTACTTTGTCGTATACTCCATAAGGTTGGCGCTTGCGCACATCACAAGCCCAGCCGCTGGCACGTCCTGTGCCGCCTGTGGCTCCGAAGGCGATAGCGTCTTCACGGCTCAGCACTCCTACGCCTTTCAGACGTTGTTGTGCGATAATGTTGCCGGTGAATACCTGGTGATATTCGTGGATGATTCCACGCAGATAGGGGATAAACTCTTTCACCCGCTTCTGGAAGTTGGGATGCAGGTCAGCCTGTACGCCACCGATGGTGTTGTAGTTCATGATGAGGCGTCCACCACAAGTTTCCTCAAAGATGTCGAGTATTTTTTCACGATCACGGAAGCCGTAGAAGAAAGCGGTAAGGGCACCGAGGTCCATTGCCAGACAAGAATAGAACAACAAGTGAGAGTCGATACGTTGTAATTCATCCATAATGGTGCGGATGTACTTCACACGGTCACTCACTTCTATACCCATTGCCTGTTCAATACACATACACAGGGCATGGCGATTCTGGTGTGCACCCAGATAATCCAAGCGGTCGGTCAAAGCCAAGGTTTGAGGATAAGTAAGGCTTTCGCACATCTTTTCAATACCCCGGTGGATGTAACCACAGTTAGCATCTATCTTATCGATCGTTTCACCTTCCAGTGATACACGGAAACGCATTACGCCATGTGTAGCTGGGTGTTGGGGGCCGATGTTCACAACGTATTCCTCGTCACCAAAGAGCACCAGCTCTTTATTTCTCACGGTACCATCCGGATTCAGTTTCAACTCGATAGTGGTATCGATAGTTTCTTCATTGTCCATGCGCAATGGGTTGTCCTTTTCCGGATCGTTATCCTTACGCATCGGGTAACCTACCCAGTCATTACGCAGGTAGAGACGACGCATATCAGGGTGTCCTATGAAGACAATGCCATAGAAGTCATATACTTCACGTTCATTGAAGTCCGCTGCTTTCCAAATGTCGCTGACACTGGGTAATTCAGGATTCTTGCGGTCCAAGGTAGCAGTACGCACTGCTGCTTGCTTACCGGTAGCGGTGGATTCCAGCAGGTAGACAACACCCAGTCCGCGTGGAGCATCCGGTGCATCTCCATCGGCGGGTTCTCCCCAGTCCATACCGCTAAGGCACTTTAGGAAGTCCATCTGCTCTTCGCGGTACAGACGGAGCATTTCAGCGTGTAAGTCCGCAGGTTCTATAAATCGTATATTATCCATATTCTGATTATTTTTCTGTCTCCTCTTTCGGTTTGGGCTCTTTTCTGTTTACTCCACCGAAGAATTTTTCAATTTTCACTTTGCGTTGCAATTGCATCATACCATAGTAGAATGCTTCCGGGCGGGGAGGGCATCCAGGAATGTACACATCTACCGGTAGAATTTTATCTACCCCATTGACTACGTGGTATGACTTCTTAAACGGTCCCCCACTAACAGCACATCCACCTACAGCAACCACATATTTAGGATCCGGCATCTGGTCGTACAAGCGTTTTAGTACAGGCGCCATCTTATTGGTAATGGTTCCGCATACCATGATCATATCTGCCTGTCGAGGACTGGCACGGGCTACTTCAAATCCGAAACGCGCCATGTCATAGCGCGCGGCACCCAGTGCCATGAACTCGATACCGCAACAACTTGTTGCAAACGTAAGCGGCCACAGCGAATTACTGCGTCCCCAGTTGATGAAATCGTCCAATACTCCGAGAGCGACGTTTGCGCCTCCGGCATTAAGTTCGCGAACGAGTTTCTCCAACGTTTCATTATCCGTAAATTCTCCATACGGAATAGATTTTATTTTAGGTTTTTTCTTTATTTCCATTCCAATGCTCCTTTCCGCCATGCATAGGCAAGTCCCAATACAAGGATTAGTAAGAAAAATAAGATACTGAGTAACCCTGCTATTCCCAGATCACGGGCAATAACTGCCCATGGGAACAGGAATACTGTTTCCACATCAAACATCAGGAACAGGATGGCAAACAGATAGTAACCTACCCGGAATTGCATCCATGATTTACCACGGGTAGGGATACCGCACTCGTACGCTTCCATCTTCTGTGGATTGTACGAACGGGGTGATATCGCTTTTGACAATGCGATAACAATACCCACGAAAGCAATTGCCGTCAGCAAGACGACTACTAACAAAGTAAAGTTCATAAATCTAATTAACTTTTAGATGTATATAATAGGATAGTTGGTCGAAATAAGTAATACCTCTGAATTACCTTCGACTGACTTTGGCAAGCGATAGAGCCTACCTGACTTTTTATCAAATGATTATCTTTCTCAGCCCGAATACATAGTAAGAAAGCGGGTCGGGTACAGGGTAGAAAGAAGTATGTAGCAGCGAATCACCGACCGAAGAATCGGACAGCCAACACATTCGAAAATAACTCAGCAACAGCAAGACACTTTTGTTACCGGGTACTTGCGTGCTGTCCACATTATCCATATATAAAGGTATGGACGAAAAGTGGTCATATAATATGCTACGGATATCTTGTTTATGGGTAGTAGTAGGAGCCTGAGATAAGATGCAACGTTCTTCATCATTGTGTATGAAGGTGCATGATATACCTGCCGCCTGTGCGACGCCGTCGTATAATAATACGCCGAGCAAGACTATCATGAAGTATTTTATGCACTGTCTCATACAACTACTTTTTTCATTCGGCTGCAAATGTATAACAAATATTGGCTATTTTGTTATATAGAGATGGCAAAGTACTTTGTTTTTAGCACTTTTTTGCCTTATATCAACTTCTTCTCCAGAATTCCGGGGTAAAAAGCAGTAATACGGTGAATAATTCCAGACGCCCCAGAAGCATGAGGAAAGCTAATAACCATTTTGCTATATCGGGCAATGCATTCCATGAGAAGGCAGGACCTGTCTCACCCAATCCGGGACCCATATTGCCGATACTGGATACTACGCAACCCACAGATTCTACAAAACCGATACCCAGTCCCATCATGATCAGTACACTAATGATAATAATAACTGCATATATGAAGCAGAATGCCAGTACGGTAGATTGTACGGAAGGTGAAATAACCTGTTTGTTAATCCTGACCGGTAACACTGCATTCGGATGGAGAATATGTTTGAATTCATTACGCGCTACTTTGCCGAGAATAACCATGCGGATACATTTGAGACCACCTGTCGTGCTTCCTGCACAGGCTCCCATCAGCATAACAATGGTTAGTAATCCCCATGTTACAGCGGGCCATAACATGTAGTCATCTGTAGCAAAACCGGTAGAGGTGTGCAGCGAGATAACCTGGAACAGTGATTTACGGAAGGCATCTTCCATTCCCATGGGCTTGGAATAGAAGAGTATGACAGCGATTAAGCTGGTGAACAGTATTACCGACCAGAAATACCATTTCAACTCAGCATCATGAATAACTTTCTTGAATTTCCGGTTGACGAAAAATAACAATAACGTAAAGTTGATGCCGGATATAAACATGAAGATGGATATTACATATTCAATATAGGGAGACTGATAATAAGCCACACTGGCTTGTTTGGTGGAGAAACCACCTGTGCCGGTAGTGGCAAATGCGTGGCAAACACTGTCGAACCAATCCATTCCGCCCAGCATCAGTAAGGCGACAAGAATACACGTAATGCCTGCATAGATACTCCAAATCCATTTGGCGGTAATGCCTATACGCGGATGTACTTTATCGTGTGTCGGTCCGCTGGCTTCGGCTGCAAAGACCTGCAAACCACTGACACCGAATATCGGAAGGATGGCAATGGTAAACATGATAATTCCCAAACCACCTATCCACTGGGTCATACTGCGCCAGAAGAGAAGTCCATGGGGCAGTGATTCTATGTCATCCAATATGGTGGCGCCCGTACTGCTGAAGCCGGACATTGTTTCAAAGAAAGCGTTGGTGATGCTCGGTATATATCCGCTGATATAAAATGGCAGCATGCCGAAAAGTGAGAATGCTATCCACGCAAAGCTGACGAGTACATATCCGTCCCTGCGTGTTAGTTGGCGATCTCCTCCCTTGCCTATGGCTGCCAGAAGTAATCCCGCGCCTGCTGTGATACCTGCCGATACCCAGAAATCTACCAATGCTTCGTCCTGATAATAGAACGAAACACCGGAACAGGCTAGTAGCATCACTGTTTCAAGCAACAGGAGAATACCGATAATCCGTATTACTGTCTTAAAGTTAATCACGTCGCTTAATTAAAGAATTTCTCAATCTTTTTAATCATCATATTCAGGCAGAACACTACTACGTGGTCTCCCGGTATTATTTGGGTATTACCGGTTACTACCACACCTTCACCTTGGCGGATTAATCCACCGATGGTAGCTCCCTTGGGCAAACCGAGGTCTTTCACTTGATGTCTGGTGATTTTTGAATCGGCCTTCACGGTAAATTCCGCAACGTCGGCATTGGCAAAAGTAAGGCATTTTACATTGCTAACGTCAGCATCCAGCATCATTTGGTAGATGTGGCTGGCGGTGATCATTTTCTTGTTGATCACCGTACCGATATCGAGGCTTTCTGCCATGCCTATATAATCTATATTTTCTACTTCTGCCACTGTTTTGCTGACGCCCATACGTTTGGCTGCAAGGCAGGAGAGAATATTCGTTTCCGAGTTGTCCGTCAGTGCTACGAAAGCTTCCGTATTCTTCAGACCTTCTTCAATCAGTAAGTCCATATCACGACCATCGCCATTGATAATCATAACTTTATCATCGAGAATCTCCGTCAGACGGTTGCAACGGTTCAGATCGTTGTCTATGATCTTTACCTGCATATAGTCGGGCACATATTGCGCGGTTCGCACGGCAATGCGGCTTCCACCCATGATCATTACGTTACGTACATCGGCATAATCTTCCTTACCGGCTATCTTGCGTATATAGGGTACATATTTGCGGGTGGTGGTGAAATAAACAATATCATGTAGTTTAATTACATCGTCACCACGCGGAATAAGTGTCTCGTTGCCGCGTTTGATGGCCACTACGTGATAGGGTTTATCCGTCCCGGCAAGTTGGTGCAGGGGGATATCCAGTATTTCCGCTTTCTCACGCATTTTGGTACCGATCAGTATCAAAGACCCGCCACAAAACTCCCACCATTGGCGTACCCAACTCATACGTATGGAGGATACGATTTCTTTTGCTGCAAGCATTTCCGGATAAATCAGTGAATCTACACCCAGTTTCTTGAAGAATTCTTTATTTTTGGGTAGAAGGTATTCGTAATTGTCGATGCGGGCAACTGTCTTTTTCGCACCAAGGTTGGTAGCCAACATACATGCGGTCATGTTACGGCTCTCGTCGGGAGTGACGGCTATAAAGAGATCTGCCTCTTTAGCCCCCACTTCTTTCAACCCTTGAATGGAAGTAGGTGAAGCCGTGACCGTCATTAAGTCAAAGTTAGAACTGAGAGTGCTCAACCTTTCCTCATTGTCGTCCATCAATATGATGTCCTGCTTTTCGCGGGACAACAATTTTGCCAAGTGTGTGCCTACTGCGCCGGCACCGGCAATAATAATTTTCATCGCTCTTTTATTATGCTTTCTAATATCCCTTTTTCATCCATACCACACAAGTGATACAACTCCTGTACTGTTCCATGTTCTATAAACGTATCAGGCACACCTATGCGTTGTACGTGTGGGGTATATCCATTGTCGGCCATAAATTCCAGAACGGCACTACCCATGCCGCCTTTCCGTATGCCATCTTCAATGGTGATGATGCGGGAAAATGAGTGTCCTATTTCATGCAGCATTTCCTCGTCCAGCGGCTTAAGGAAACGCAGGTCATAATGTGCTATTGATATATCTTTTTCTTTTTCTGCCTGTTCGATGGCCTTTGCGGCAATATTACCTATCGGACCAAGTGTGAGTATAGCAAGGTCTTTGCCACCTTTTAGTTTGCGTCCTTTGCCGACGGGTATTTCTTCCAATGGGCATTTCCAATCTATCAGCGCACCACGTCCGCGAGGATAGCGGATGACGAACGGTCCTTTATCCGGCAACTGTGCCGTGTACATGAGGCGGCGCAGTTCATGCTCGTTCATGGGTGATGATATAGTTAGATTGGGAATGGGACGGAAATAAGCTAAGTCGAACACACCGTGGTGCGTTGGTCCGTCTTCGCCTACCAGTCCGGCACGATCCAGACAAAGTACGACGGGCAATTTGAGTATGGCTATGTCGTGGATGACGTTATCATAGGCACGTTGCATGAATGAGGAATAGATATTACAGAACGGTTGCATTCCCTCTTTTGCCATACCTCCTGAGAAGGTTGCGGCATGTCCTTCAGCAATTCCTACATCAAAGGCACGGTCGGGCATTGCCTTCATCAGCATGTTCATAGAGCATCCTGTAGGCATGGCGGGAGTGACACCGACAATGCGTGGGTTCTGTTCGGCAAGTTCCACAAGGGTTTCACCGAACACATCCTGATAGAGTGGGGGCAGGTTGTGAGTGTCTGCCGTAAAGCGTTCGCCGGTTTCAGGATCAAACTTACCCGGTGCGTGCCAGATACCCGGTGCCTTTTCTGCCGGTTCAAATCCTTTTCCTTTGACCGTATGTAAATGTAGGATTTTCGGTCCTTTCATGTCTTTGATATCCCGCAGGATGCGGGCGATATTCTTTACATCATGCCCGTTGATGGGACCGAAATAACGGATATTCATTCCCTCAAAGATGTTCTGTTGTTGGGCAGCCATCGATTTCAGACTATTACCGAAACGAATGAGTGCTTTACGGCGGTCTTCATTAAGAATGCCCACTTTGAATAACATCTTGGATATTTTGAAACGCAGTTGGTTATAGCGGTTTGAGGTTGTCAGGTTGAACAAGTATTGCTTCATACCACCTACGCTGCGGTCGATGGCCATGTCATTATCATTGAGGATAATGAGAAGATTGTTGGAGCTTGCAGAGGCGTTATTCAATCCTTCAAAAGCCAGTCCTCCACTCATGCTACCGTCGCCTATTACAGCAACCACATGGCGATCTTTTTCTCCTTTTTCTTCTGCTGCTACGGCCATGCCGAGTGCTGCAGAGATGGAATTAGACGCATGTCCGCAGGTGAAAGTATCATAATCGCTTTCATCGGGAGAAGGGAAAGGACGAATGCCTTTGAATTTCCTGTTTGTGGAAAATGTTTCCCGGCGTCCGGTTAGTATCTTATGACCATACGCTTGATGACCTACGTCCCACACAATACGGTCGTAGGGGGTATTGAACACATAATGCAGGGCGACGGTTAGCTCTACCGTCCCCAGACTGGCTGCAAAGTGTCCCGGGTTACACGAAACTTCTTTTATAATGTCCTGCCGCAATTCTTTGCAGACTTCCGGGAGTTGCTCAACACTCAGCTTGCGCAGGTCTTCCGGGTCAGAAATAGAATTTAGCAAGTTATATGATGCTGTCTCTGTCTTCATCTCTGTTCTGAGGATTACAAATTGCAAAATTAGTAAAAGAAAACGGAAGGGCATTTCCTTTTCGGGGAAAAAATGCGAATCCTTGCTTCTTTAACCTTCATACATCTGTATTTTACCTTATATTTTAATAACGGAGAAGAAGGGAAGAAAAGAGTGATAGGGTGATACTTTACCACCTTATCACACTTTGTTCATAATCTGAAAGATATGAATTAACTACAATAGCTAACTCCTTTCTTAGGCATTCCTATGCTTTTTTCCTTCCAATGGTTAGCTTTTTCCATCCGAACGCTTATTCTTTCCACCATGGTGGAAAGAATAAGTGCCTACTACAATTTTCCTTAACCGTCGCAGAGAAAAGAGATAAAAGTGGTGATGCGGCGGCTTAACTCCCATAATTCTTTGATTGGCGGATGAGTTATCCTTGCTTTTGTTTGTCCTCTTAAAACAATTTGATTACTTTTGTTGCTGCAATGCATTGCTTGGTTTTCGTATAGAAAACAATCAGCCTTAGCTTTAGCATTTTACGAAATGCAGAAGTGTGCATCTACGAACAAGAAATGCATTGGAACTTAATTAGCACAAATCAAATGGAGAAAGAAAAAAATTCCTTATTTAGCGTAGCGGACATAGTGAAGCGCGCCAAGCGTGTACTGAACTTTAAGACTGATGCTGATCTGGCCGCTTACCTGGGCGTTTCGCGTTCCACACTTAGTAACTGGATTGCGCGTAACAGTACTGACTTTCCGTTGCTGCTGAGCAAGATGAAAGACGTAGACTACAACTGGTTATTGTTGGGAAAAGGAAGTCCTGTATATCAGGCAAAATTATGCAATAGCGAGTACGCGAGGGGAGAAGTAGAGATCGTCCACAATCCCAAAACTCCCGATCCGGTGGGTGACCGTAGTGTAGCACTTTATGATATCACTGCTGCCGCCAATCTAAAAACACTGCTTGCTAACAAACATCAATATGTAGTAGGTAAGATACAGATTCCCAGCATTCCCTTGTGTGATGGCGCCCTCTATATCAGTGGAGATAGTATGTATCCCATTCTGAAATCAGGAGATATCGTAGGCTTTAAAGAAATCAGTAGCTTTAGCAATGTCATTTATGGTGAGATGTACTTGGTTTCATTCAATATTGATGGAGATGAATATTTGGCAGTGAAGTATGTGAACCGTTCGGAAATAGACGGTTGCATTAAGCTGGTGAGCTATAATCCGCATCATGAACCGATGGATGTGCCGTTTGCAGCTATCCAGGCAATGGCAATTGTGAAGTTTTCGATCCGGAAGAATATGATGATGTAAAATACTAATTTTCATAATCTATGGATTTCTTTACTCCCGTTGGGTTGCCTTCCGGTTTGCCACCTCTTGTACAGGCAGATAACCTCCTGTTGATGGGGTCTTGTTTTGCTACCAACATGGGGAGCTTACTCGTGGATGCTAAATTCCATCCGGATATAAATCCATTTGGGGTTCTTTATAATCCCTTGTCCATTTCGGCTGCCTTGCGTGAGGTGGTGGCAGGTAAGGCATATAAGGAAGAAGATTTGTTTTTCTTCCGCGAATGCTGGCACAGCCCCATGCATCATGGAGATTTTTCTTCACCTTCAATGGAGGAAACTTTGCAGCGCATTAATGCCCGTTTGCTGGCAGCACACGAATGCATTCATCAACTGGATTGTCTGATGTTGACTTTTGGTACATCCTGGGTGTACGAACAGAAGATTACGGGGCATGTGGTTGCAAACTGCCACAAGCAACCGGAATCTGTCTTTATTCGTCGCAGACTCAGTGTGCAGGAGATTGTATCCGACTATATTTCCCTTTTCTCCGGTTTGATTGCCCGGAACCCGAAGCTGAAAGTGATTCTTACCGTTAGTCCTATACGACACATACGCGATGGAATGCATGCCAATCAATTGAGTAAAGCTACGCTTTTGCTTGCCATCGACCAGTTGCAGGCTTCTTTTCCCGAACATGTCTCTTATTTTCCGGCTTATGAACTCTTGCTTGACGAGCTTCGCGACTATCGTTTTTATGCTGACGATATGGTGCATCCGTCCCCCCAGGCGGTACGCTATGTATGGGAGAAGTTTGTGCAGACTTGCTTCTCGGAAGATGCGTTAGAGATTATGCAGGAAAGTGAAAATATCAATAAAGCGCTATCTCATAAGCCCTTTCATCCGGAGTCAGAGGAGTATAAGCGTTTTTTAGGACAAATTGTGTTAAAAATAGATCGACTTAACCAAAAATACCCGTACTTAGATTTCCAAAACGAGAAAGAAATATGTCATATACGATTGAAACAGTAGCCGAACGCATTGGTGCACGACGTGTGGGGGACACGCCGGCAACTATAGACTGGTTACTTACCGATAGCCGTTCCTTGAGTTTCCCCGAAGAAACTTTGTTCTTTGCCTTAACTACCAAACGCAATGATGGTGCCCGCTATATCCCTGATTTATATTCACGTGGCGTCCGTAACTTTGTAGTTAGCAAAGAAACCTACAAAGCAATTGAAAATGGGCAATTGACAATTGACAATTCTATGCAGCGTGATAGCGCGCAGCCCATTGTCAATTGTCAATTGTCAACTGTCAATTTTTTAGTGGTTGCCAATCCGTTGAAAGCTTTGCAGAAATTGGCGGAGCAACATCGTGAGCAATTCCAGATTCCTGTGATTGGCATTACAGGCAGTAATGGAAAGACTATTGTGAAAGAGTGGCTTCATCAGTTGCTTAGTCCCGAACGGGTAATTGTCCGTTCGCCTCGCAGTTATAATTCTCAGATCGGGGTGCCTCTGTCTGTCTGGCAGATGAACGAACAGTCTGAGCTTGCTATTTTCGAGGCTGGTATTTCTGAGATGGGAGAAATGCGTGCCTTACAGAATATTATCAAGCCAACCATTGGCATACTGACTAATATTGGTGGTGCTCATCAGGAAAACTTCTTTTCTCTGCAAGAGAAATGCATGGAGAAGCTGACTCTGTTTAAGAACTGCGATGTGGTGATTTATAACGGTGATGATGAGTTTATCAGTAATTGTGTGGCAAAATCCATGCTCAGTGCCCGTGAAATAGCATGGAGCCGGAAAGATATGGAGCGTCCTCTGTTTATAAGTAAGGTGGAGAAGAAGGAGGATTGTACCGTCATCTCTTACCGTTACCTGGAAATGGACAATACTTTTATGCTGCCTTTCATTGACGATGCTTCTATTGAGAATTCGCTGAACTGTCTGGCGGCTTGTCTTTACCTAATGCTTCCCGCTGAAAAAATTACGGAGCGTATGACGACACTGGAACCAGTGGCTATGCGCCTGGAGGTGAAGGAGGGTAAAAATGGTTGTTTATTGATTAATGATAGTTATAACAGTGATCTCGCCTCATTGGACATTGCGCTTGATTTCCTCTACCGTCGCTCGCAAAGCAATGGGTTGAAGCGTACACTCATTCTTTCTGATATACTGGAAACGGGCCAGAATGCACCGACGCTTTACCGGAAGGTATCGCAGTTGATCAACAGTCGTGGCATTGAGCGCATCATCGGTGTTGGAAATGAGATTGCTTCGTGTGCTGCACGTTTTGATATTGAAAAGGCTTTCTATCCTAATACGGAAGCATTGTTGCGTGCTATTTCCCGTGGTGAGCTACGGTTGGAAAATGAAATTATATTGATAAAAGGTGCCCGTCAGTTTGGCTTTGATGCTTTGACGGAAGAACTGGAGAAGAAGGTACACGAAACGATTCTTGAAGTGAATCTCGGAGCCATGATAGCCAACCTGAATTATTATCGTAGTAAACTGAAGCCGGAAACCAAGATGGTCTGCATGGTGAAAGCGTCTGCGTATGGTGCAGGCTCGTATGAGATTGCCAAGACACTACAGGAACATCATGTCGACTATCTGGCTGTGGCTGTGGCCGACGAAGGTTCCGAACTGCGCAAAGCAGGCATTACGGCGAGCATTATCATTATGAATCCGGAGATGACGGCATTCAAGACTATGTTCGATTATAAGCTGGAGCCGGAAGTGTACAGCTTCCATTTGCTGGATGCACTGATTAAGGAGGCGGAAAAAGAAGGTATCACCAACTTCCCTATTCATATAAAACTGGATACGGGTATGCACCGTCTGGGCTTTGCCCCCGAGGATATGCCACGACTTATAGAACGGTTGAAGAGCCAGAATGCTGTCATTGCACGGTCTGTATTCTCTCACCTTGTAGGCAGTGATGCATCTCAGTTTGATGCGTTTACGCGTGGACAGATAGAAATGTTTGAAGCAGCCTCTATGCAGTTGCAAGCAGCATTTCCGCATAAGATACTCCGTCACATCTGCAACTCGGCAGGTATTGAGCGTTTCCCCGGAGCACAGTTCGATATGGTACGTCTGGGCATCGGTTTGTATGGTATCAGTCCGATCGATAATACTATTATAAATAATGTAAGTACACTGAAAACTACCATTCTGCAAATACGGGAGGTACCCGAAGAAGATACGGTTGGATATAGTCGCAAAGGGCATCTGAAACGTGATTCACGTATTGCTGCACTGCCTATCGGATATGCCGACGGACTAAACCGTCACTTAGGCAATGGTCATGCATATTGTTTGGTGAATGGGCAACGTGCACCTTATGTCGGTAATATCTGCATGGATGTCTGCATGATAGACGTTACGGATATTGAATGTAAAGAGGGGGATATCGTAGAGATATTTGGCGATCATCTGCCCATTACGGTGCTTTCCGATGTACTTGAAACCATTCCTTACGAAGTATTGACAAGCGTTTCTACACGGGTGAAGAGGGTTTACTATCAGGACTGATATTCGGTTTTACCCTTATTCTTTTCGTTTTAATCCGTGTAAAAGTGTGTAATCTGTAGTGAAACTATTATATTTGCAACAAATTTAAAAAACTATGAATATGACAAACTTACTTTTATTAGGCTTTCTGCCCAGCGGTTCCGAATGGGTCATTATCGCTTTGCTTATCCTGTTGTTGTTTGGTGGTAAGAAGATACCTGAATTGATGAAGGGATTAGGTAAAGGCGTGAAGAGCTTCAAGGACGGTGTGAATGAGGCGAAAGAAGAAATAAATAAGGCGAAGGAGGATATAGAAGAGCCGGCTTCTAAAAAATAATAAGCTACGGGTTACAAGCTACGAGCTACAAGTACCTGCGCTATCATGCCGAAGGTACTTGTAGCTTGTAGTTCGTGGCTTGTAACTATTTCACTAGTATGGCAGATAAAGAACTAACCTTTTGGGATCATTTGGACGAACTGCGTCGGGTACTGTTTCGCGTTCTCGGCGTGTGGTTTGTATTTGCAGTCGGTTATTTTATTGCAATGCCGTGGCTATTTGATAATGTGGTGTTGGCACCCTGCCACAATGATTTCATCTTTTACGACGTGCTGCGATATGTCGGAAAAACATTCAATCTTAACGATGAATTCTTTACGCAGCAGTTTCATGTCAAACTGATCAATATAAATCTGGCGGCTCCGTTCTTTGTTCATATGTCCACCGCATTCTGGATGTCGGTGGTGACGGCTACGCCTTATATCTTTTTCGAAATCTGGAGGTTTATCAGTCCTGCTCTTTACCCTAACGAACGTCGTGGGGTGAAGAAGGCTTTATGCATTGGTACGGTGATGTTTTTCCTCGGTGTACTGTTGGGGTATTTTATGGTCTATCCATTGACGTTGCGCTTTCTCTCAACCTACGAACTGAGTGCAGCCATCGAGAATCAGATTTCTTTAAATTCTTACATAGATAACTTCATGATGCTGGTGCTCTGTATGGGACTGGCTTTTGAATTGCCGTTGGTGACCTGGTTACTTTCACTTTTGGGATTGGTGCACAAATCTTTCCTGTGCAAGTATCGTCGTCATGCACTGGTGATAATTGTGATAGTCGCAGCTATTATTACGCCAACCGGCGATCCTTTCACTCTGACGGTGGTTTCCATTCCGCTTTATCTGCTCTATGAGTTGAGTATCCTGATGATTAAGGATAAGAAAACTGACACGGACGAGGCGGATGAAGATAAGGAGGAATAATGCAGGAAGAGGTACGGGAATACTATTACTTCTTACTTACTGTCTGCCGGGATGAAAATATTCCATTAACAACGGCTTACCGTCAGCTTCGTGAATTTCTGGAACGTCTTTGTCGTACACAAATGCCGGACGGTAGTCTGCAAATGACTGACTTGTCTGCACGTATCAGCTTTGTAGCCTCAAAAGCCGGACTGTCTGTTGTGGAACAAAATCGCTTACATACTTTTCGCCTGACCTCCAATGCTGTTCTGAACCGTTTGGCTGAACCCTCACGGGAGAATCTGTTGAGAGACATCAAGACATTGACTTTCTTTGTGAAGAAGCTTACGGGAGAGGAGATACCGGCGGAACTTTACCGCTTGCTTCCCCGTGCGGATGCTACTTATATCGTTTCTCCACTTGCTAAAGAACGGGTACGCCGGATGCGTGTTTGTTTTCAATATGCCGATGATACGTATTTATATGTATTACCTGTAGATGTCGTTGCTGATGAACCGTTACGGGTGCGATATAATGTACCGCAGGTGAATGAGGAATTTGCAGAAACCTGTCAATTGTTATGGCGCCATGCGCAGGTCAATCTATTGAATGTAGCTGTAGATGAGGCAGGTGTATTGACACCCTCTTTTATTATTTTAGAACCGGATTATCTGTTGGATATCAGTGCTCTGGCAGAGTGTTTTAAAGATTACGGGCATCATCCGGCCAATTATCTGCTGGCACGTTTGCAATCTCCCGATAATACACGTCCTCTTTTGCTCGGTAATATTGCCAATCTTTTCCTGGACGAATGGATCTATGCGAAAGAGGAGCCGGACTATTTATCCTGCATGAAAAAGGCTTTCCGCACTTATTCCATAGAGTTGGCTGCATGTGCCGATTTGCTGGACAAGGAGAAAGAAAAGGAATTCTTTGCCGATTGTAAACGACACTTCGAACATATCCGTCAAACGGTGACTGAAACTTTCCGGACTCCCGGTTATGAACTGGATAAAACAGATGCAGTATTGGAACCTACCTATATATGTGAAGCACTGGGGTTGCAAGGACGTCTGGACTATATGCAGCGCGATATGTCTTCCTTTATAGAAATGAAGTCGGGCAAAGCCGATGAGTATTCTATCCGGGGCAAGGTGGAACCGAAAGAGAATAATAAGGTACAGATGTTATTGTATCAGGCAGTGCTGGAATATTCTATGGGAATGGACCACCGCAGAGTAAAGGCATATTTGCTGTATACACGTTACCCGTTGCTATATCCTGCCCGTCCATCGTGGGCGATGGTACGGCGTGTGATGGATGTTCGCAACCGGATTGTGGCGAATGAATATGGCATGCAATTACGTAACAGTCCTCATTATACAGCGGAATGCCTGAAAGCTATCAATCCAGAGACACTGAATGAGCGTCATCTGAATAACACGTTATGGAAACGCTATCTTTATCCGTCCATCGATGCAGTGGCACAACGTATCCGGATGCTTACTGCATTGGAACAATGTTACTTCTATACACTCTACAATTTTATAACCAAGGAATTGTACACTTCAAAATCAGGTGATATTGATTATGAAGGGCGTGCAGGAGCTGCTGCTTTGTGGCTTTCCACACTTGAAGAAAAGCGTGAGGCGGGGGAGATACTATATGATCTGACGATCACAGAGAATCATGCGGCAGATATACATAAGGCATATCTTGTATTGGCACGTCCGGTCAATGATTTATCTCTGCAAGTTTTACCGAATTTCCGTGAGGGTGACGCCATTGTCCTCTATCAACGCAATCAAGATACGGACAATGTAACCAATAAGATGGTATTCAAAGGGAATATAGAGCGAATCACCGACCGGGATATCCGTATACGTCTTCGTGCTTCGCAGCAAAATGCTTCTGTGCTTCCTCTGGAGAGTCACTATGCCATAGAGCATGATTATATGGATACTTCTTTCCGCAGCATGTATCTGGGACTTTCCGCTTTCCTTTCCGCTAACAAGGATCGCCGGGACTTATTGCTGTCTCAGCGTGAACCGGAATTTGATACTTCTTTTGATGCCCGTATTGCAGCCGCTTCCAATGATTTTTCCCGCATTACCCTGAAGGCACAAGCAGCCAGGGATTATTTTCTTTTGATAGGTCCTCCGGGCACCGGAAAGACTTCCCGTGCTTTGCGTGGTATGGTAGAAGCTTTCTATCGTGAAGGGAAACAGATATTGTTACTTTCATATACAAATCGTGCAGTGGATGAGATCTGCAAAACCCTTTCTGTAATAACGCCTGAGATTGATTTTATTCGTATCGGAAGTGAGCTCTCTTGCGATCCTCCTTTCCGTTCCCGATTAATAGAGAATGTGCTGGAAGCCTGTTCTACACGTCGTGAAGTACACGCATGCATAGAAGGTTGTCGTGTTTTCGTTGGTACTGTTGCTACCTTCTCATCTAAAACGGATATGTTTCGTCTGAAGACTTTTGATGTGGCTATTGTGGATGAGGCTACCCAGATATTGGAACCACAATTGTTAGGGCTTCTTTGTGCAAGAGATGTGGCTGGCAACAATGCCATCGGCAAGTTTATTCTTATCGGTGATCATAAGCAATTGCCTGCCGTTGTTCTTCAATCCGAATCGCAATCTGAAGTGTGTGAAGAATGCCTACAGAGTATCGGTTTGTACAACCTGAAAGATTCTCTCTTCGAACGTCTCTATCGTACAGTCTCCGCCAATCACTCGTCATCAACCACTCAGCGTTTCTACGATATGCTTTGCCGACAGGGACGTATGAATGTGGAAGTAGCCCGGTTCCCTAATCATGCTTTTTATGGCGGATTACTGGAAGCGGTCGGTTTGCCGCATCAGCAAGGTGAACTTGTACTTGCTCCGGGACTGGAGAGTGATGAATTTGCTGATGTATTGGTGAGTCGGGTAGCTTTTCTTCCCTCGGTGCCGGAGTTTCCTTCACAATCAGCGAAGATTAACCATTCCGAAGCACAGCTTACAGCGCGGTTGGCTGCTGCCGTTTACCGACAGTATGAGGCAAGCGGTTCCGGCTTTCATTCTGCTTTGACTTTAGGCGTTATCACTCCTTATCGTAGCCAGATAGCCCTTATAAAGAGAGAAATAGCTGCTTTGGGTATTCCTGTTTTGAATGATATCCTGGTGGACACCGTAGAACGTTTCCAGGGGAGTGAGAGGGATGTGATTATTTATTCTTTCTGTGTAAACCGCACTTATCAACTGAAATTTCTTGCCAATCTTACGGAAGAAAAAGGAGTCTGGATTGACCGGAAACTAAACGTTGCGCTCACTCGTGCCCGCAAGCAGCTATTTATGACAGGGGTGCCTCACTTGTTACGACAAAATCCTATCTACGCCGATCTGCTCGATACGGTTTTATAAAGCTTTACCAATTCCATTTAGTAAATCTTAAATGTTCCTCAATTCTTTATATCTTTTATTAATATCTCTGAATGGAATAAACCCCTATATTTGCCAAACGTTTTTTTCATAGAGATTTAGATTTAAGGTTAGAAGAATTGTGGAAGTCGTGAGACTTCCCTTTTTTTCATCTTAAAGTTTTGCGCTCCTGTATTTCTCGTGAACCGTTTGGAGGTGTAATTTGCTAAAGTGGGCACTGAGGTTTGTGTAGTTTTGGCGGGAGAGTGCAGAAGAGAGTCGCTTCGTGAGAAGGGGCTTTTTTTGTGCCCATACTTTTTATATTATACTAAAAAAGGTGCCCATCGCTGAGCACCTTTTTCATTGTTTATTCTATTATAAACTTATAATATTATTATTCCAGTACGATAGGTTTGTATTTAGGTACCAAAGCCTTCATTACAATCCAACCGATCAGGTAAGCCACCGCACATACACAGAAAATAATGAAGTATCCTGCAGGTTTACCGGAGAAGCCCATAAATTCCATGGCAGGACGTACAAACTGTGCACCTTGTTCCAGCAAATCATGAGTCATTTCTACTTCTTTTCCATCTACTATTGTACTTCCTGATGAATATACGAAGAGATTACCTGCTACTTTCTGCAGAATCATTGAACCGAAACCACCGGCCATACCACCAATACCCGTGATACTTGCAATAGCTGCTCTTGGGAACATATCACTTACAGTAGAGAAGATATTAGCAGACCAGGATTGGTGAGCTGCACCACCGATACCGATCATGATAACCGGCAACCATGGAGAGATAGTGCCCAGAGGTTGTGCCAACAGTACTACCAGCGGGAAGAATGCGAAAATCAACATGGCACGCATACGTGCTGCATACGGGTTCAAACCGGTTCTGTTGATGATGATAGTAGGTAATTTACCACCATAGATTGAAAGCATCGTAATGGCATATAGGGTAAAGATCAGTGCAATACCCAATCCCTCGGAAGTTTTGATGCCAAATTGAGTATTCAGATAGGAAGGAGTCCAGAATAGGAAGAACCACCATACACCGTCAGTCATAAATTTACCGAAAGCGAATGCCCAGGTTTGTTTATAGCTAAAGCATTGCCAGAATTTCATCTTCTTTTCGTCTTTTTCTTCTACTACCGGAGCAGCACCTTCTTCATGCTTGTCCTGTTCGATATATTCCAGTTCGGCTTTGTTTACGTGTTTGCTTTCTGAAGGTTTAGAGTACATGAATACCCAGAAGCCCATCCAGATAAAGCCGAGACCACCAATTACAATGAAAGCCATTTCCCAACCCCATGCTTTAGCCAGCAAAGGAATAGTCAACGGAGCAACCAAAGCACCGATAGAAGCACCGGCATTAAAGATTGAAGTAGCATACGCACGGTCTTTCTTAGGGAAATACTCGGCAGTTACTTTGATAGCCGCAGGGAAGTTACCGGCCTCACCGAGTGCCAATACGCAACGGGCTGCAAGGAAGCAGTACATACTAATTGTAGCAATGGTTACCACAACATCACCGGTAGCACCCATTAATTCGGCTGCACTGTGCAGACCTACGAAGTGCTCGGTTACGATACCACAGAAAGCGTGGAGACAGGCACCTGCCGACCATACACCGATAGCCCAAAGAAATCCTTTCTTAGTTCCCATCCAGTCGATGAAGCGACCTGCAAACAACATGCAGACTGCATAAACAATAGAGAAAACAGAAGTGATTGTTCCATAGTGTGATTCGTCCCAATGGAATTCGGGTTTGATAAATTCATCCCACGTCAATGACAGCACTTGGCGGTCAAGGTAGTTTACTGTTGTCGCAAAAAATAACATGGCACAGATGGTCCACCTGTAGTTGGTCATCTTTCCCACTGCATTTTGATTTAAACTCATGATACGTTGATTTAAAATTATTAATTCTTATTTCTGGGGCCAAAAATACACATTATTTGATGTATATCAATACTTTTTTCGTCTAATTTCCTGCAATTTTTGTTCGAAATGCAAATAAATGGCAAAAAAACTCGTTATCGCGCACGAAATTGCTCGTTCTCGTACACGAAAAAATAAGATTGTAGAGGACGAAAATAAATAATGCACCATTTCGGTCGAAAAGTACACAACGTTTTAGGTGAGAACCGCTATCTTTGTCACATTACTTAATATAATCTATATACCTAAAAACAAGAATAGAATGATGAATAATCTACTTTGTAAAACTTTTGTAATGGGAGCGCTAATTTGCTCTACCCAGTTGTCCGCCCAGAAAGTTAGTGATAAGCAACCCTGGTCGGTGCGTATGGTAGAGTCAGAGATGATTCGTTGCCCAGAATCCTGGCAGTTGGATTTCCAACCCAAATTGAAATGGGACTATTGTCATGGACTGGAATTGCAGGCTATGTTGGATGTGTATGATACTTATGGAGATAAAAAGATATTCGACTATGCGTTGGCTTACGCAGACACAATGATACACAATGATGGAAGCATCGAGACTTATAAATTGCATGAATATAACATTGACCGTCTGAACTCTGGTAAATTCCTGTTTCGTATTTATGAACAGACGAAAGATGAGAAATATAAGAAAGCTATAGACCTGTTGCGTAGCCAGCTCGATACCCATCCACGCAATGAGGATGGAGGTTTCTGGCATAAGAAAGTTTATCCCAATCAGATGTGGCTGGATGGCATTTATATGGGAGCACCTTTCTATGCCGAATATGCTTTTCGTAACAACCGTGTACAGGATTATCAGGATATTGTCAATCAGTTTATTACAGTAGCCCGCCATACTTATGACCCCAAGAACGGTCTTTACCGTCATGCCTGTGACGTCAGTCGCAAGGAACGTTGGGCAGATCCTGTCACCGGACAGTCTCAACATAGCTGGGGACGTGCTATGGGCTGGTATGCAATGGCATTTGTAGATGCGTTGGATTTTATTCCGAAACATGAAGCTGGTCGTGATTCCATGCTGGTTATCTTGAACAATATTGCTGCACAGGTGAAGCGTATACAGGATCCGAAGACAGGACTGTGGTATCAGGTACTGGATAAAAGCGGTGAGAAGGGAAACTATTTGGAGTCTTCTTGTTCTACTATGTTTGTTTATGCTTTGTTTAAGGCGGTTCGTAAAGGATATATTGATAAGTCATATCTAAAAGTAGCTCTCAAAGGCTACCAGGGCATTCTCGATAACTTCATCGAAGTAGATAAAGATGGTGTGGTAACTATTACGAAAGCTTGTGCAGTTGCCGGATTAGGCGGTAAGAATTACCGTATGGGCGATTACACCTATTATATAAATGAGACAATCCGTAGCAATGACCCCAAAGCAGTAGGTCCATTTATCATAGCAAGCCTGGAATGGGAGCGTTTGCAGCAAGTAAAAGAAATCGTTAATCAAAAATAGGACAATGAAACGACTGGCTTATTATTTATGCGGTATAGTTCTTCTCTTGGTGGGGATCATCCCATTGTCGGCACAGACGCAATGGAAGGATACGATTGTTGTATCTCGCGATGGCTCGGGAGACTATCGCACTTTGACGGAAGCTATGGAAGGTATTCGGGCTTTTATGGATTATAAAGTGACGGTACTGGTAAAGAATGGTACTTATAAAGAAAAAGTGGTTATCCCTTCCTGGTTGCAGAATGTGGAATTCATTGGTGAAAGTGTGGAAAACACGATTATCACGTATGATGATCACGCCAATATTAATAAAATGGGTACTTTTCGCACTTACACACTGAAAGTGGAGGGGAATAGCATAACTTTCAGGAATCTGACTATAGAAAATAATGCCGCCAGGCTGGGACAAGCCGTGGCACTCCATACGGAAGGTGATAAACTGGTATTCATAAACTGCCGTATTTTGGGTAATCAGGATACTATTTATACAGGTGCTGCCGGTACACGGCTCTATTTTGCAGATTGCTATATTGATGGCACTACCGATTTTATATTTGGTCCTTCTACCGCATTGTTTGAGAACTGTGAGATACGGAGTAAAACCAATTCATACGTAACGGCAGCTTCTACGCCTAAAGATATTGCGGTGGGATATGTTTTCAAGAACTGCCGGCTGACTGCCGACCCCGGTGTGGATAAGGTATATCTGGGACGTCCCTGGCGTCCGTATGCCGCTACCGTATTTATCAATTGCGAAATGGGCAAACATATCCGTCCCGAAGGTTGGCATAACTGGGGAAATGTAGAAAATGAGAAGACTGCCCGTTATGCTGAATATGGAAGTACGGGAGAAGGTGCTCAGGCAGCCGATCGTGTGAAGTGGGCGAAACAATTGACGAAAAAAGAAGCGGCACTATATGATGATCTGAGTTACATCTATAAAATGTGTAGTGATTGGAAACCTGCAAAATAACAACTTAACTTCCTGCCTGCAAGAACTTAATTCCTTGTCGACAGGAAGTTAACTTTTTGTTCGCAAGAAGTTAATTTCTTGCAGACAGGATTTAGCACTTTAGAAAATCTGCTCTCATGGGGCTGAAACAGTCTATCAGGATACCAGCTTCAAGGCATACACAGCCATGTACTGCATTCGGTTCGATGTAAACACCGTCTCCGGTTTCTACAATTTGTTTTTCACCATTTACGGTAAATTCAAATTTACCGCTTGCCACATAAGTGGTTTGTGTATGATAGTGAGTATGTGGTGTACCGACAGCTCCTTGCTCGAATTTCACTTTTACAAGCATCACTTGTCCATCGTAACCCATGATTTGGCGTACCACTCCTTCACCTGCAGGTTCCCATACTATTTCTTTTTCAAGAATGAAGGTGTTACTTCTTGTCTTTTCCATTTTGCCAGTCAGATTAATTATTTTACCGGCAAATATACGATTAATATTAATTTTTCTACCGATTGCGACTTTTTTTACCCTTAAAATCTTCTGTTTTTAGGTAATATTGCAGCCGGAAACTAAGAATACTATTTATATATAATGAACAATGAAACATAAGTTGACATTATTACTGGGGTTGTTTTTTTTGCTTTCTGCTTTCAAGGCTGACAAACCAGTGATTACGATTTTTATGATCGGAGACTCCACTATGGCTAATAAGTCATTGACGGGTGAAAACCCGGAACGGGGGTGGGGGCAAATGTTGCCCGGTTATCTCTCCGAGGAAATACGTGTGGATAATCATGCCGTGAACGGACGGAGTTCCAAGAGCTTTATTGATGAAGGGCGTTGGGAGAAGGTAATCTCACAAGTGAAGAAAGGTGATTATGTATTTATCCAATTCGGACACAATGATGAGAAATCCGACCCAAAGCGGCATACAGTCCCGGGAAGTACTTTTGATGAAAATCTGAAACGTTTTGTAAATGAAACACGTGCTAAGGGAGGCATCCCTGTTTTGTTTAACTCCATTGTGCGCCGGAACTTCGGCACAGCAGACGGGAATGCAGTTGCTCAGGCTATCTGTCAGGATGATATTCAGAAAGGCGTGAATCCGGATGCAAAGCGGGAAGCTTCGGAACAGCCGGCTGTTGCTGAAGGTGACAAGCTGATTGATACGCATGGAGCCTATCTGGACTCTCCTCGAAATGTAGCGAAAGAACTGGGTGTTGCATTTGTGGATATGAATAAGATTACGCACGACCTGGTAGAAGGTATGGGACCAGTAGACTCTAAAAAGCTGTTCATGTGGGTACCTGCCAATCAGGTTGCCGCTATACCTAAAGGACGCGAAGATAATACCCACTTGAATGTACACGGTGGCCGCATTGTAGCCGGTCTGGCTATGGATGCCATTGCTAAAGAAGTACCGGAATTGGCTAAGTATGTCCGTCATTATGATTTCGTAGTGGCACAGGATGGTAGCGGAGACTTTTTCACTGTACAGGAAGCCATTGATGCTGTTCCTGATTTCCGCAAGAATATCCGTACTACGATATTGGTGCGTAAAGGTGTGTATAAAGAGAAAATTGTAGTACCCGAAAGCAAAATTAACATTTCCTTGATAGGTCAGGAGGGTGCTATACTTTCGTATGATGATTATGCGCAGAAGAAGAATTGCTTTGGTGGAGAAAAAGGAACTTCCGGTTCTTCTTCCTGCTATATTTATGCTCCGGACTTTTATGCCGAGAATATTACGTTTGAGAATTCCTCGGGGCCGGTAGGACAGGCTGTAGCCTGTTTTGTAAGTGCTGATCGTGCTTTTTTCAAAAACTGTCGTTTCCTTGGTTTCCAAGATACGCTCTATACCTATGGAAAAGGTTGTCGCCAGTACTATGAAGATTGCTATATAGAAGGTACGGTCGATTTTATCTTTGGCTGGTCTACGGCTGTATTCAATCGTTGTCACATTCATAGTAAAGGTGGGGGCTATGTGACAGCACCTTCTACGGATCAAGGGCAGAAATATGGTTATGTATTTTATGATTGCCGACTGACGGCTGCTGAGGGTGTACAGGATGTTTATTTGTCGCGTCCCTGGCGTTCGTATGCGCAGGCTGTATTTATTCGTTGCAATTTAGGCAAGCATATTGCTCCTGCCGGTTGGAATAACTGGGGTAAAAAGGAAGCGGAAAAGACCGCATTCTATGCAGAATATGAAAGTACGGGTGAAGGTGCCAATCCAAAAGCACGTGTACCTTTCTCACATCAACTGAAGAATCTTAAAGGTTATGAAATAGATTCCATACTTACTGGAGAGGATGGTTGGAATCCGGTAAAAAATGGGAATGAATTATTAAGCATAAAGCGCTGACCGGCATTTGTCAAAACCGTATCATCTCCGTGTTCATAACTACGGCCTTGACACGGCCTTGACACGGAGTTGATACGGACTTGGTAGGAAGATGTTCTTTGCGTGTGGTAAAATAATGTGATAATACTGAAAATATAATGATGAAAAAGAGTTTGTTTATATGGCTGTTCGCCCTGATCTTTCCGCTGTCATTTGTATATGCGGAAAACTACCCGTACCGGAGTGATGTACTTTGGGTGACCGTGCCCAATCATGCTGGCTGGATTTATAAGACCGGAGAGAAAGCTACGGTTGAGGTGCAATTCTATAAATACGGCATTCCGCAGGATGGCGTAACCGTTTCTTATGAAATAGGTGGTGACATGATGCCGGCGGATACTTCCGGTTCCGTTACTTTGAAGCAAGGAAAGGCGGTAATACCTGTGGGGACAATGAGAGAACCCGGTTTCCGTGATTGCCGTCTGACAGCGACTGTGGATGGAACAAGCTATAAACATCATGTGAAGGTAGGCTTTTCACCGGAAAAGATTCAACCTTACACACAGATGCCGAAAGATTTTAAAGAATTCTGGGAAAATAATAAAGCGGAAGCTGCCAAATATCCGTTGACTTATACTAAAAAGCTTGCAGAGGAGTATTGTACGGATAAGGTTGATTGTTATCTCATTAAATTAATGCTGAATAACCGTGGACAGTGCATTTATGGTTATCTTTTCTATCCTAAGAATGCAGTGAAAGGTTCTTGTCCGGTTGTACTTTGCCCTCCGGGAGCTGGAATTAAAACTATTAAGGAGCCTCTGCGCCATAAATATTATGCCGAAGAAGGATGTATCCGTTTCGAAATCGAGATACATGGCCTGAATCCGGAGATGAGTGCGGAAGAATTTAAGGAAATCAGCAATGCGTTTAATGGCAGAGAGAACGGTTATTTAAATAACGGGTTGGAGAACCGCGATAATTATTATATGAAACGTGTCTATCTGGGTTGTGTACGCAGCATCGATCTCCTGACTTCTCTGCCCGAATGGGATGGTAAAAATGTAATTGTCCAGGGCGGCAGCCAGGGAGGAGCTTTGGCACTGATTACTACCGGACTGGATAGCCGTGTAACAGCTTGCGTAGCCAATCATCCGGCATTGAGTGATATGGCAGGCTACAAGGCAGGACGTGCAGGCGGCTATCCTCATTTTTTCAGAGTAGAGGGTATGGATACTCCGGATAAGCTGAAAACGATGGCATATTATGATGTTGTGAACTTCGCCCGTATGATTAAAGTTCCTACTTATATCACTTGGGGATATAATGATGATACCTGTCCGCCTACTACCAGTTATGCTGTTTATAATGTGTTGGATTGCCCCAAGGAAGCACTGATAACTCCGATTAATGAGCACTGGACTTCTGATGCGACGGAATACGGACAGTTGAAGTGGATATTGAGACATTTGTTATAAATAATAGTTATGGTAAAAGGATTGCTATTTGGTATGATAGGGCTGGTTGTTTCGACGACCGCCCTTTCTCAACATTTACCTGCCTATGAATTAGAACGGGAAATGCCGGTCTTTTTAGATCAATTGAAAAAGGAGTTGACATATCCTATGGCTTGGGGGAATAGTCCGGTGAAGAATTTTAAGAAATGGCGTAAGCAGGCACGTGCTACAGTGCTGGATGCTATGCTTGCCCCGCCACCTTATACTACCAAGTATGAAACTGAAATATTGGCAGAAGAACAGCGTGAAGGATATCGGGCGAAGAAATTGTGTTTCAATCTGACTGGGTATTCTCGTGTGAATGCTTATGTATTGATACCTGATGGTGAAGGTCCTTTTCCGGCTGTGGTACTTCTGCACGACCATGGTGGGCATTACACAATTGGTAAAGAGAAAATGATTCGACCTTTTGGAGTAGATAAAGCTGTGCTGGATGATGCAGACGCTTGGGCAGCAAACTGTTATGGTGGGCAATATGCCGGTGATTATTTGGCTGCCCATGGTTATGTGGTTATTTCTGTTAATGCTCTTTATTGGGGTGAACGCGGGCGTAAAGAAGGGGCTGATGGTAGTAAGTATGCCGATAATGCTGGGAATTTTATGATGTTAGGACGTAGTTTGAGTGCGTTTATGAATTATGAAGATATGTATACTACGGACTATCTCGCTACCCTGCCTGAGGTAGACCCCAAGCGTATCGCCTGTATGGGATTCTCTATGGGAGGATATCGTGCTTGGATGCTTTCGGCTCTATCAGATAAAATACAGGTTGGAGCTGCAATCTGTTGGATGACCACCACTGATTGCCAGTTTTCATGGGAATATGGTCGCGAGCGAGGAGGCTTTGCTAATATGTTGCCTGGTATTCGTCGTTATTTGGATTATCCGCATATTGCTTCTATTGCTTGCCCTAAGCCTATGCTCTTTTTGAATGGAGAACATGATAAACTGTTCCCTCCGATAGGAGTCAGAGCTGCCTTTGCGGAGATGCATGAAGTGTGGGAGAGTCGTTCGGCAGGAGATAAATTAGTAACAGAATTATGGGATATGCCGCATGACTGCGGTAAGAAGGTACAGGCAAAGATTTTGGACTTCTTAAATAAGTGGTTATAATTTCTATCACTTAATATTATAGGATTATCAGTCTTGAAACATTAGCTGAAATGATGAGAGTTTATTTCAGCCATTTATCGAAAAATTCCAATGTCTCTTTCTGCATTTCCTTGTTGAAGAAGTGCTTTTCTTCCCATATTTTAGTAACCAGGCGGTCGGATGCTTTCTGACTTTGCCAAACTGTCTGCATGATGTTATATGCATCTTTCACGCCTTCTACCGGGAATAGCTTGTCCTGGCTTCCGTTGAAAAATAAAGTTGGTTTCGGGCACGCAATGCTTGCCGTATGCGGGTAGTCCAGATAGCGACGCAGGGTGGGGATCAACATGGAATAGGCTGATCCCCCTTTGTTCTGATTGTTGGTTAGTGTCATCAGATACTCAGTAGTGTTCATCCAGCAGATGGATGCGGAGGCTTTTATGCAGTCGGTGATTGCAGCGAGCATCCATGAACGATAGGCTCCCATCGAAAAGCCTACGCAACCTACTTTATTCTTATTCACACAAGGGAGTGAAGCCAGAAATTCTGCGCTTCGTACATCATCTATATGGATGAATGCTCCCCATGAACTTCCCATTTGCAGAAAATTGGAAGCTAATGCCTGTTGTCCGTCATAGCTCACTCCTTCTTTCCGTCCGCGATCTCCCCAGAATAAGGCATCAATGGAAAGTACTACATAACCGTGTTCGGCAAAATAGTCCCCTGTATATTGTCCGTCGTAGCAACGGGATGCCCAGTCGTCTGCATCTGCCATGATTTCGGTACTTACTCCGAATGGACGAACCATTTTTTCTTTACCGATGGAAAAGTGTGCACCATGATCGTGCAACATAACGACTGCCGGGAAAGGACCTTCACCGTCAGGTATTAGCAGATAGGCGGGTATGCGGCACCATTTCGATACATTAAATAGTATTTTTTGAGCTTTATATCCATTGCGTTGTTCGGTAGCGATTACTTCCATGGCATAATCAGCGGGAGCAGGGGGGAAATTCTGCATACAGTCCAATAAGGTTTCCCGTGCCTGGGTACGCCATGTCTCAAATTTACGGACGGGGGAATTGCCCCATGCCATTGGAAAGGTAAGTTGCTGTTTCAGTTGCTCATAGAAGACAGGCATGTTTTTTACAACACCATAGGCGGTGGTGTCAGTTTGTGCAATTATGCTAAGATGTCCGAAGAGAACTATTAGGAAAATGGTTGTAATGCGTTTCATGCTCAGTGGTTGTTAAAATCTAAACAAAGATACATGATTTTTCTATGAAATACGTATCTTTACCGCATAGAATAAGCCTGTTATGATGAAAAAAATCTTATATCTGATAGTTGGGTTGGTATGTGTGTTATCAGTAAAAGCACAACCGGATTGTTTCTTTACCCATTATTCGTCTGAAGACGGACTTTCTCAAAATACAGTAATGAGCATCCTGCAAGATCGCAAAGGGAATATGTGGTTTGCTACCTGGGATGGTATTAATAAGTTCAACGGTTATTCGTTTAAAACATATAAGGCACGTCTTGATAACTGTATTGTGTTGAGCCATAATCGTGTAGATTATATGGTGGAGGATAAGTATGGCTTTCTTTGGTTACAGACTTATGATAATCATGCCTATCGTTTTGATCCACGTACGGAAGCATTTGAGCGTGTTCCGGCTGAAGGTGAAGGGGGCAGTGCAGTCAATGTCACGAAGATAGAAGCCCTTTCGGGTGGCGCGGTTTGGTTGCTGACTGAAACAGAAGGCGCCATTCGCATAGATACGAATCCGGAAGATTATAGTTTAACTTCACAATGGTATTCTGCTCAATCAGGTCAATTCTCTGCCACTCGTGTTTTTGGGGTATATGAAGACCTTTTGGGTAATGAATGGATATTGTCTGATAACGGATTAGGAATGTTGACAGCGGGACAGACTACTCCGACATCTTATTTTGTAGATGCTGCTGAACGGGAAAAGAAAGGAGGACAAGCTTTTTACTCTTGTCTGGAATATAATTCGGAAATCTATTTTGGTTCGGATAACGGACGGGTGTGGTGCTATCAGAAGGAAAATGGACAATTTCAGTTGCAGAATTTGCCTGCATCTTCCCGTATTGTTTCTATCAATAGCGTGGAGGGTAATGAACTGATATTTACTACTGCGAAAGATGGTTTTTTCTCATATCAACCTAAGACGAAAGCGATAGAACATTTTCCGGCTTCCCGCTTTCCAAATGCATCTATTCACTCGGTTTATGTAGATAAGGCGTCCGAGGTCTGGTTTGAACAGCATATTCCGGGTGCAGTGGTGCACTTCAATCCGCGTACACGGATCCTGAAACAAGAGAAAGTACCGGTGGAGCCTACCAGTACCGACCGATCACGTCCGGCTTTTCATATTCATGAGGATATTAATGGTGTACTGTGGGTACATCCTTATGGGGGTGGATTTTCATATTTTGATCGGAAAAGCAATAGTTTACATCCATTCTATAATAGTCTGTCAGGAAGTGACTGGCGTTTCTCTAATAAAATTCATGCAGCTTTTTCTGACCGGCAGGGTGATTTGTGGATGTGTACGCATTCTAAAGGACTGGAAAAAGTGACCTTCCGGCCATCCCAGTTTCGTGTAATGACTCCCATGCCACATGATTATGAGTCTTTGAGTAATGAAGTTCGTGCCCTTTGTGAAGATATGGACCAGAATTTATGGGTGGGTCTGAAAGATGGAAAATTACGAGTATATGATAAGAATCGTGTAGATAAAGGTTATTTGACTGAAAATGGTACAGTGTCGCACGGTGGTACACCATTGCGTGGTAATGTATATTTCATTTTGCAGGATAGCAAACAAAATCTTTGGATTGCAACGAAAGGGGATGGTCTGGTGAAAGCCGAGAAGCAAAAAGATGGATCTCACTATAAATTGACTCGTTATCAGCATCAGGAAGAGGATATTTATAGTTTGAGTGACGACAATGTTTACTGTGTATATGAAGATAGCCACGGACGTATCTGGATAGCTACTTTTGCCGGTGGAATAAACTATATGACACGTGACCAGGGTGGAAAGGAAATTTTTGTGAACCACCGTAATAATCTGAAAGGATATCCCATTGACTATTGCTACAAAGCCCGTTTTATTACAGGAGACCATAAAGGACATATCTGGATAGGGACTACCATTGGTGCACTGATGATAGATGCCGACTTCAAGAATCCCGAAGATGTGAAGTTTCATCATTTTCTGCGTGTTCCGGATAATGAACATAGTTTGAGCAATAATGATGTGCACTGGATTGCATCGACTCGTGATCAGGAACTTTTCATTGCAACTTTTGGTGGCGGACTGAATAAACTGGTGTCATTGGACGGCAATGGTAATGCTACTTTCAAATCGTATACAGTACAAGATGGACTCCCTTCGGATGTGCTGCTTTCCATACAGGAAGATAAGAACGGTAATTTGTGGTTGAGTTCTGAGAATGGCATAAGCAAATTTATTCCTTCTGAAGAGACGTTTGAAAACTATGCAGATCAAGAGATTTTCTTTCGTGTACGTTTCAGTGAGGCAGCTTCGGAATATACGGCCTCGGGGAATATACTTTTCGGGGCTAATACAGGTATCTTTTACTTTAATCCGGATTCTATTTGTAAAAGTAACTATGTACCGCCGATTGTATTATCCAAATTATTGATAGCCAATGAGGACGTGCAGCCGGGACAAGGTTCGGTTCTGAAACTAGGTTTGGATGATACGAGTGAACTGGTATTATCCCATCGGGAGAATATTTTCACAATTCAGTTCGCTGCACTTGATTATTCTGCACCTTCTGAAATTCAGTATGCTTATATTCTGGAAGGTTTTGAAAAAGCCTGGAATTTTGTTGGTAAGCAGCGTGCTGCCACTTATACCAACTTACCGAAAGGACACTATATTTTTAAAGTTCGTTCGACTAATGGGGATGGGGTGTGGACAGAAAATACGCGCATACTGAATATTGAGATTCTTCCTTCTTTCTGGGAAACTCCATTTGCCTACTTCCTGTATGTGCTGTTCGTTATACTGATTATTGTGACGGCTGTTTATATTCTGTTCACTATTTATCGTCTGAAACATGAAGTATCTGTAGAGCAACAAATGACAGATATGAAGCTGCGCTTTTTTACTGATATCTCCCACGAACTGCGTACTCCGTTGACTTTGATCTCGGGGCCTGTGGAATACGTTCTGGCAAATACGAAACTTCCGGCTGATGCACGTGAGCAATTGCAGGTGGTGGAACGGAATACAAATCGGATGTTGAGGCTTATCAATCAGATCTTGGACTTCCGGAAGATACAGAACCGGAAGATGAAGATGCAGGTGCAACGCATAAATGTAGTTGCTTTTACCCGTAAAATCATGGAAAACTTTGAGTCGGTTGCCGAAGAACATCAGATAGACTTCCTGTTTGAAACAGAGAAGGAGGAATTATATTTGTGGGTGGATGTTGATAAGTTTGAGAAAATAGTATTCAATCTGCTTTCTAATGCCTTTAAGTACACTCCAAACGGGAAGATGATTACTGTTTTAGTGCGTGAAGATGAAGAAACGGTTTCCGTAGGTGTGGAAGATCAGGGAATAGGCATTGCGGATAATAAGAAAAAATCCTTGTTTGTCCGTTTTGAGAATTTGGTAGACCGTAACTTGTTTAATCAATCCAGCACAGGCATTGGTTTGTCATTAGTAAAAGAGTTGGTGGAGATGCACAAGGCAGTTATTACTGTTGACAGTAAACTGGGTGAGGGTAGTTGCTTTAAAGTCGATTTTCTGAAAGGAAAAGAGCATTATGATGAAACAGTGGAATTCTTACAGGATGATACTACTGTGGGTATGGGAGTTGCAGAACAAGTGACGGACGTACTTAGCTCCAATGAGTTGAAGGAGGAAACTCTTCCGGATGAGGCCGGAGAAGATACAGATGCTAAAGGGACGATGCTGCTTGTGGAAGATAATTCAGAACTCCGTCTGTTCTTGCGCAGTATCTTTGCTTCCGAATATAGGATTGTGGAAGCGGTAGATGGTATGCAGGGGTGGAGTAAAGCCTTGAAATTCTTACCGGATATTATCATCAGTGATGTGATGATGCCCGAAAAGGATGGTATAGCTATGACTCGTGAATTGCGTGCAGACATGACGACCAGCCATATTCCTATTGTATTGTTGACAGCTAAGACTTCTATTGAGAGCAAACTGGAAGGCTTGGAGTATGGAGCTGATGACTATATTACCAAACCGTTCAGTGCCACTTATCTGAAAGCGCGTGTAAAGAATCTGCTGACTCAACGTCAGAAGCTGCAGGGCATCTATCGCAATAACTTAATGACTGGAACTCTTGCTACTACTTCCGAAGAAGAAACAGTGGAAGAAAAAGGCCCTGAAATGTCTCCTAACGACCGTAAGTTTATGGATAAACTGGTAGATCTGATGGAAAAGAATATGGATAATGGTGAATTGGTGGTAGATGATCTGGTACAAGAGTTGGCTGTCAGCCGTTCTGTATTCTTCAAAAAGCTGAAGACACTAACCGGATTGGCTCCTATTGAGTTTATCAAAGAAATGCGTATTAAACGCGCTGTCCAGCTTATTGAGACGGGAGAGTATTCCATGACTCAGATTGCTTATATGGTGGGCATTAATGATCCGCGTTATTTCAGTAAGTGCTTTAAACAGAAGATGGGAATGACACCTACTGAGTATAGAGATAAGGGAAAAAAATAAACAACAGAGAGGGCGTAAAGCCCCCTCTTCCTTGCAAAGAATGTCTACTTTAAAATCTCCCGATCTTACTCATAGACTCGTTTCTTTGTATGGATAATCTATGAGAATCTCATTTACTTATTTAATATCCCGGATTTTGATCGTCGGAAGTCAAATAGTCATTTGCATCAATAGCTGCTTGTGGGATAGGCCATAATGTTTTTTGACCGATGATTGATGCTGCGTTGCCCTTCAAATGGGGATTATGTAGGTTATTATATTCAATAAGTTTGCCGGTGCGGCGGAGATCCATACGGCGATAACCGTTTCCGTACATTTCACAAGCTGATTCTTTCAGAATAACATCAATATCAATACTTGTTGCGTCAGCAAGACCTGCACGTTTGCGTACAGTATTCAAGCGTTTGAGGGCTGTTCCATCATTGCCTGCCTTGAAATAAGCTTCAGCGGCAACAAAGAAGATTTCCGGCAATGTAATGACATGTAGGTCACGGAAACTTCTTCCGGCACTGTATTGTGCAGTCTTACTGTCGTCGAACTTGCGGCAAGGATGCACTGCCCAACTCTTCTTTTGTGATTCTTCAAAGTCATACTTTGTAATGATACCGTTGGGATATTCTTTGAGATCTTCCATATAGGTTGACATGGGTTCCATTTGGGCTGTCATTTCATTTTGCGGAATAATGAATGTTTCGGCACGGTTTGCCGGATCTTTGGCACGCCATGCGGCAACTGATGCTGCGTCACATTCCCAATATGCAGGATAATATACACCAACCATTTTTCCTTGTGCGGTATTTCCGTTACTATAAAAAGAGAAGTAGTCTCCCAATGGTGATCCGTTTTCTTTAAATCCTTGAGCTGGATCCCATGCCTTTTTCACTAATAATGTTTTCAGGAAAGTTGCATCATAGCGTTTATCACCTTTTTCAAAACATCTCAGTGTATGCATGAGGGGAATGCATAGTGAGGAACCATTCTTCATTCCTTCTTCGGCACCACCGTAGTAATTGGAGTAGAATGATTGCCAGCGGTTACCTGCATTTTGATCGTGGGTACTGTTATAATCGTATTCTATGTCGAAGATAAATTCGGCATCATCGTCACCTGAACTGTCGGCTGCCCATAAATCGGCAAATTCAGTAGTTAATGAGCGCCCATTGATAACCTCGTCGGCATATTTGGCAGCTTCGGTGAAGTAAGATTGGTTATTTAAATCCCATGCAGCAGAAAGATAAGTCTTTGCCAGCAATGCTTTAGCAGCTTCAATACTGGCTTCACCCCCGCCTTTTGTAGCACTGGAACTTGTCAGTCTGTTGTTGGAAATGATACTTTTCAACTCATCTATAATATAAGTATATACTTGTTCAGCTGTTGCACGCGGATAACCTTTGATAGCTGTGCTGGCATACTCTGTGACTAACGGTACACCACCATAATTATTAACCAACAGATAATAGAACAAGGCCTGTACAAAGCGACCTTCGTCAATGGCTTTTTGCTTTACAGCATCGCTGACGTTCGCTGCCGGTGCATAGTATTGGATGGAAAGGCAAGAACGGATACCATCATAACAATCGGTATAAAAAGTCTTAACCTTACCATGTTCTGGTGTAAAGTTTGACCAACGGTGAAGTGCGGCATCAATATCATTACGTCCATCTTGATAGAGGTCGGTACCGGCATTGAAATATACCGGTGCATCTGCACTGTTATATATATCAATCAGTTGGGCGTATGCATCATAAACGAGAGATTGGAACCCTGACGCTGTACTGAAATAGTCGGTATCCGTCACAGAACTCTTATTATCCGGTGTGAGAAAGTCATCGCAACCAGTCAATGTCATGGAACCAATCATGAACATTGCATATAGTAATTTTTTATAAATCTTCATAGCTCTTATAAATTTATATTGTTAGAATTTAATGTTCGCACCAATCTGGTAAGTAACAGACGCAGGTCCGCCGTTTGTCAGGTTTGCGCTGGCCCATTCAGGATCGAAACCTTCATAGTCGGTGAAACAGAAAGGATTGATTACATTTACATAGAGGCGCAGATGTTTTACGGCAATTTTGCTTAGCCATGCTTTCGGGAAAGTGTAACCTAATGTGATATTTTTCACTTTCACAAAGGATGTTTTGTGATAACGCACTGCTGCACTACTGCTGCTGAAGTAACCGCCTCCTGTTTTTTCTGTATTGTTTGGATAAGGATATTTGCCTATGTGTGCTTCTGACAGATAGGTTACATCTCCTGTGTTTTTGTCCAGAACAGGGGTTCCTGCAGGGATGTAATAATCAAAATTCACTTTTTGACGTCCGCGATCACCATAGTTCATATATTGTTCGTGGAAATAACTGCGTGACCATTGTCCTTGTTTCGTGTAGAGCATAAAGGAGAAGTCGAATCCCTTGTAAGTCATAGTAGAGCTTAAACTACCTGTCCACTTAGGATCTGTACAGCCGAAGATTTGTTTATCTTCATCATTAATCTTGCCGTCATTATTCCAATCGTTTACAGCCATCTGACCTTCATACCATTTTAATCCTTGTCCGCCAGGACCAAAGGTATCGTATACTTCTTGAAGGGTATAATGACGGTCTCCATCTTTTGTGCGCATGGTGATACCATCGGTAGTGATGATTCCAGCACTTGTGTAATCGCGCAAAACGTTCAGACGTTCGCCGATGAACCAATTGTTGCTGACATCGTCTCCATTAGGAAGCTCGGTAATTTTACTCCAGTTACGAGCGAATGCAAGATTTACGTCCCATGTGAAATTTTTGTTACGGATAACTCCAAGATTCAATCCTAATTCGATACCGGTATTACGTACAGCACCAATGTTGGTTGTAATAGAACCTTCACCTGTTTCCAAAGGAACAGTGGCCTTCATGATTTGTCCGTCGGATAAACGGCGATAAGTATCTGCAGTTAAGTTAATGCGATTTTGAAGAACAGAGAAGTCAACACCGAAATTGAATTCTTTAATCTTTTCCCAAATTAGGTTTCTGTCAATTAACCCGTTGGCATAATAGCCTTGATATTCCTGTCCGCCAATAACGGAATAATTAGGACCTGAAGCAGAAGATGCAGTAGCATAGTCACCCACATTGTTGTTACCCGTGATACCGTAAGATACACGCAGTTTCAAGTTGTCCAGCCATTCTACGTCTTTCAGGAAATCTTCTTCCGAAGCGCGCCATGCTACAGCAGCAGAGGGGAACCATCCCCAACGATTGTCTTTGGCAAAGCGTGAAGAACCATCGGTACGCATGGTAACGGTAGCCATGTAGCGTTCTTTGTAGGCATAGTTTAAACGGGCAGCTACAGACACCAAAGAGGATTCTGTATAAGTGGATTTAATAGTTTTCGTACCCGAACCTTTCTCCATGGAATGGTATGAGAGTTTATCATCTGAAATATCAGTTACAGTCTGAGTATAGGTTTCCCTATTGCTGGCATACATGGAGAATAATCCCATTGCATTTAATCTATGTTGTCCCCATGTTTTGCTGAAGTCAATTTGGTTGTCCCATGTCCAGTCTAAGCGTTCTGTATTGATTACGGAAGCCTGATTGTGTTTCTGGTTCTGATAATAAGCTGTTCCCAAAGGATACTTTTCGGAAACGCCGGTACCCATAAAGATACCTTGACGGCCATGATAATAATTAGGGGATAGGGTGGTTGTGAATTTCAAACCATCCATAATGTTAAAACGCATATAAACGTTACCGAAGACGTGGAATTTACGAGTTTCATTCTCGTAAGCGTCAAGTTCGAAGTCTACCAACGGAGAAGGTGTAGAAGTTAAGGACATATTGCCTACTTTTGCCGGGATAGCCAGCAAATTACCGTCTTCATCCCACGGTGAAACCACCGGAGCAAACCAGAATGCATTGTTGTAAGGAGAATAAGCATTCGAAGTATCGGTAATCCAGTCGTTCTGCACATCGTGCACTAAGTTGACAGCTATACCTGCTTCTACAACCTTTGACAGTTTGCTGTCGAATGATCCTTTGATATTGATACGATTATAATCATTCTTTTTAAATACATTTTCTTCACCTTGATAACCGATACCTAAACGATAATTTGTTTTTTCAGTTGCACCGCTTGCACTGATAAAGTGGTTTTGTTGAGATGCCGTTCGCAGTACCATGTCCGCCCAATCATAGCCTTCATTGTTTAGCCAGCTATTATATAAAGGAGAACCTTTCCATTCAGTACCATTTTGAAATACGGATTGCAGGTCGCTATCAGTAATCTTGTATGCACCACGTCCTGTTTCGTCGGAACTTCCCGTTGTGTAGCGTGCAAAACGATAGTTCATCCATTCAGTTGCATCCATGAAATCCGGCATGCGTGCTACTTTACGGATGCCGTAGTAGCCGTCATAAGTAATTTCCACTGGTTGGGCCTTATTTTGTCCTGCTCCGGTTCCTTTTGTAGAAATAATAACTACTCCTTCTGAGGCGCGTGAACCATAAATTGCTGTAGAGGAAGCATCTTTCAGAACGTCAATACGTTCAATGTCTTCGGGATTCAGGAAGTCAATAGAAGATACGACCATGCCATCTACTACATAAAGCGGACCGCTTGTATTATTGATGGAGGCTTGACCACGGATTTGAATATTGAAACTACCGTTGGCACGGCTGTTTGACTGAGTAATGTTGACACCTGGTACTGAGCCTTGCAATGCATCTTCTATACGGAGAGCACCGCGTGCAGCCAATTTATCAGCAGATACTGAGGATAAAGAACCTGTCACGTCATTTTTCTTCATAGAACCGTAACCTACAACAACCACCTCGTCGAGTGCCTGTGCATCATCTTTTAAAGTTACTTTAATGTTGTTCTGGTTACCTACCGTAATGACTTGTGTAATATAACCGATAAAAGAAATTTGGAGTTTTGCATTGGGCTGCACCATCAGGCGGAAATTACCGTCAATGTCAGTTATTACTCCGTTGGTAGTACCAACTTCCAATACATTTGCGCCTATCACGGGGTCGCCTGTACTATCTATAATAGTACCTGTAACTTGGCGACCTTGTGCAAGAGCGACTAAACACAACATACTCAATGATAGAGTAGCTAATGCCCTTTTGGCAAGTCTTTTTAAATCCATAATGATGTTTTTTATAGTTATTAAAAAATGAGGTCAACAATGTGCCTTATCTTTCCGTTATCGAACACAAAAGTATAGGTTAACAAAATTAAGCATGGGTAAAAATTTGTTGTTTTATGGGAAATATTGTGTTTTTTGTAGATTTGAAGGCTATAAATAGGGGAAAAGATGATAAAAGAGGCTATCTCAATTTTTATTTTGGGATAGCCTCTTTATTTAAATTTAATTCTGATATTCTGTTTGCGAAGGTATTATTATTTCATGTACCATTTTGGGTCACCACAGTTTGTTTTACCTGCAAAACTTCCATCGATAATGGTAAAGTCATATTGACTGGGATCTTTGAAAAGGTCAGTCTCACCACCGTCATAAGTAATCAAGTCGTTTATTTTGTTACCTGTGATTTTCATGTCATTCGTAATATAACTATTGGTAACTTCTACAGGTTTATCATTAGCACGAATTCCCTTGCCTTCAGCCAGTGTACTACCAAAGATACAATTGGTGATTGTTACTCCCTGTGACGGACCGTTACCATTTTTGTCACAATCCAATAGATAGTCACCGCTACCTAAAAGTTTACTGAATGTACAATCAGACAATATTAAGGACGTAAAGTCTGTGTTTCTACTGTACACTAAACATTTTCCGCTATAGACAATGGTTGTTTTACTGAATTCGATATTTTCAATCTTTCCTTTGCCTTTACTTGCGTCTACATGTATAAGACTGTAAGTTCTTGCATCTGCTCCATATACTATACAGTTTTCAAATTTTACGAGATTGATAATTTTCTCATCAGACCCCTGCAATCTTACTGGAGTGTTTTTGAAGCCATGGATGAAACTATTGCTGAATTCAATAGCCCCAACAGTAGCAGCTTTTGACTGGTTGAAGAGATAATCATTGGTTGTATTATTACCGTCTGCTTTTCTACCGGAACCTGTAATTTCTACATTCTCAAATTTGATGAAGCTGTGAGTTCCTGCAATATCAATACCCTTGACACCAATGATGGCTTGTGTTTCTCCTGGTAAACCGAAGAATGTTACAGACATGCCGTCAGGGATATTTATATTGTTTTCGTTGTAATAAGAACTTCCGGCAGGCAATGCAATGTTTACAGTCTGGTAGCCTGCTTCAGCCATTGTAGTGAACAGGTCATTGTTCAGGGAATCACCTGCTTGCAAGAAAGCTGTATGGTCAGCATCAGGTACTTTGGCTGTTGTTGTAAAATCTATGACACCGCGTTTTGATTCCTTATTATAAAGAATTGCAGTATAAGATGTAAGAGGGGTCAGACCATCTATAACAATGGTGCCATCTTCCAGATTAGCAGAAGTCAAAATAATACTCTTTACTACAGTTCCGTTAGTGTCTATAATTTCGATGCGGTCAGCAGTGGAATTTGCAGGCCAGTATAGCGTTATCTTGTCATGGCTAACTGAGAATTTCTCAAAGATTTGCTCGGTACGAGTCTTGAATGAGAAATCGCTCATATATCCCCATTTAGATTCCGGAGTATTGGAAGAAAATGCCTTCATACGAATAAAATACTTGCTGTCACTGTATAAACCTTCCAAAGTGTAGGGAGATTTAGTGATAGATTTGTCTTCGCCGTATATAATTGATCCTTTGCCACTTCCCATAGCTACATCATCGTATAAACTATCCAAACTGATTTCAATAATATAATATTCAGTTCCTGGAGTGGTAGACCATGTGAGTTCAGCATCTGTAGCATTAGCTGATACACTCATTTTGGGTACACTGAACAGTCTGTTATAAGATGAATCAGTAGTCCAGTCGTTTGCATCGTCACAAGATATAGTGGCGAATGCTGTCAGGAGCATGAATGCTCCTGATAAGGCTATATATTTTAGTTTATTTGCTTTCATAACCGTTGTTTTTATGATGTTAGAATCCATAAGAGTTCTGTAACGTTCCATTAGAGTCGGATATTGTAGTGGCTCCGATCGGGAATACGTGTCTGTTGATAACCGGAGTGTTCAAACCTGCACTGATGTATGGCAGATTATCCACAACATTGCTACCGGTTTCTTCGTTCTCAGAGCCCCAGAAGTTTACGCTTTTATAGTCAGTAGTGACTTGTGGCTCTTCGTACCAGCAGATACTTTCGGGATCAATTTCTCCCGGTTTGTCAGCTTTCATTTTATAGTATAACTTTTTAGGGGCTACCTTGATGAGTTCTTTATAAGCAGCTTTAGCCTCTTCTATTTTTTGTGAGAGTAATCCCCAACGTATCAAGTCCCATTTACGGATAGCTTCACCTGCAAATTCCCAGGCACGTTCGTCAACGAGTGCATTGAAAAATTCATCACCACTACTTAAACTATTGACATAGCTGATTGCTTCAGCTTTGTGTGTTTCGGCAAATGCGCGGCTGCGTACTTCTTCAAAAGCTTTTCTTGCGCTTAAGCCACATGTAGGTCCAACAGCATCAGCACCTTGAAGCTCATTCAGTGCTTCTGCATATAGTAATAATACGTCAGAATATCTCATGATAACATTGTTGATACCTGTAGCTACTTTGTCAGCGGATGCTCTTGCTGCATTCAGCCATTTGTCTGTCATCTTGCGGGGATCCCATTTTGCTAAGTATATACCAAATGGAGAATTTCCCTGCATTGTTTCAATAGTATTGCCATTATCTCCTTCTCTGATATCGAAATTGGCAAAAGTTAAATCACGGCGTTGGTCATTTTTATTAAAGCTCCAGAAGAAGGGAGCTGTAACTTTTACTTTACCACTTGAGTTACCTTTTGCTCCGTAGTAAGTTGTTTTTCCGTTGATGCGGACACCGATGGTATATCCCATTTCTCCGGAGAAACTTACGCCATGTGCTACTTCATATAAATTCTCCTGATAAGTCTGATCTAAAGTTAGCTGGTTCAGTAGATACCATTCGTTTTCATAAGAAGGGTTAAGCTTGTGATAACCGCTGGCAATAATGGCATCTAAGTGTTTCACAGCAAGAGTATAGAGCTCTCTACGTTTTTCTGTGCCCGGACGTTGTGTTGGATAAGTTGCATCGCAATCAGGCATATTTTCATAACCGGATTTAGAACTTTCGCGGATAGAATATCCGGCGTATGTCATGGCGATGCGGGCTAACAAGCCATGGGCAAATCCTTTAGTCATTTTCTCTGTAGTATAGCCGGAAGTTCCTGCCCAAGGCAGATATCCGATTGCTTCTTCCAGATCCGTAATTAGGCGTTCCATGATAACATCACGGTCTGTTTTGCCTAAATAGATGTTAGAGCCGTCGGTATTGGTGGTTTCAAACTTCATAGGTACATCTCCGTAAGTACGGATTAAATCCAGATAAAGCATGGCACGCAATGTCAGTGCTTCTCCTTTGAACATCAACATCTTGCTTCTGGAAGCATTGCCTTCGGCAATCAGTGCACTACCTTCTATACCTTCAACTACAATGTTGGCATTTTCAATGGCTTCGTACATACCTTTCCAGTTATTATTGAGTTTTGACCAACTCAACTGCGGATTGTAGTTGCATGTACCTCGTTCATTATTAGAATTAGAGTTGGTTGCACCCAATCCGTCTACCAATTCAATATCTGAGTTCATTCCGAAATGGATAGGTACTGACTGTACATAGGTTTCATCTTTGGTGAGACCGGCATATACCTTATTTAAGGCTTGTTGGGTGTAGGTGGTTGAATTGAATACAGCATCTCCGGTCATTTCAGAAGGAGAGGTTTGATCTAGGAAGTCGGAACAAGAAGTGAGAATTATCGCACCTATTCCTACTATTGCAAATGATTTAAATATTTTTTTCATAATTCTTCTCTGTCTTTAAAATTAGAATGTAACATTGATACCTCCTACGAATGAACGGCTCTTAGGATATGCAGCATAATCGATACCCGGGGTCATAGGGGTGCTTGTACAACAATCTACTTCAGGATCGGTGCCTGAGTACTTGGTAAAGCAATGTAGATTGTATCCTGTAACATAAATACGGATATTTTGTATATTCAGTTTGCTTACAAACAGTTTAGGTAATGTATAACCGATTGTAATGTTATTGACGCGCAGGAAAGAACCATCTTCTACAGCCCAGTCAACGAGTGGCATAACCGTAGCGGCAGCAGGATTCCAAATGCTTGATCCTGTATTTACTTCGTTCAGACGGTTGATAGTCCATGCTTCACCATTTGCTTTGATAGAAGCGCTGCTCAGCAAGTTGGTACCTGTTGAAGGATCAATCCAGGAATAGCGATTGGCTGAAGTAAAATGATCATTGATATTCCAGTTCTTGGATGAACCACTATAAAAACTTGATCCCAGTTTGGTTGCATTCACAATCTTGTTTCCGAGTGAGTAGTTAAAGAAAGCTGTAAAGTCAAAACCTTTCCAACGGGCATTCAGACCAAAACCTCCGGATACGGTAGGTACGGTATTTCCTAAACGTTCTTTCTTATATTCACCATCCTCATTCGCTTTCAGCTTAATGGAACCGGGATATACTTTGCCACCAATAAGAGAGCTACAGTCGTTAACTCCTGCTTTCAGGGCGTAGGTTCCTTTTTCTGCGTCGAAGGTAAAATCATCAGCGGTATAGAAACCATCTGTCTTGTAACCGTATACTTCGCCTAAACGTCCGCCTTCTTCCACTAAGAAGTCCTCGATACCTGCTGCGGCTGTTCCTGCCCAGCTACTGCTTTGCCAGAATGAACTGCCATTTAATTTGTCAATCTTGCCGCGGTTGTATGAGATGTTGAAATTGAAATTCAAGCCGAAATCTTTGGCATCCACTAATACAGCATCCAATTGGAGTTCTACACCTTTGTTAGATGTCTGACCCATGTTCTTGTATTGGTAAGAATAACCGGAACTGGAAGCAATAGTCGTTTTCATCAACAAGTCTTTCGTTGTATTCCAATATACATCAATAGCACCGGACAGGCGATTATTGAAGAAGCCAAAGTCAATACCGGCATTGCGTGAGACGGTTGTTTCCCACTTTAATCCGGGATTGGAGAGTACATTACCGTGTTTCAATACGACTGCTGTTGTTTCATCAAAATAGATACCTTTTTCGGAAGTTCCGGCAACCGAATAAGTGGTGTACATAGAACCACTTGGGATACGATTGTTACCTGCTGTACCATAACTTACGCGAACCTTCAGATTGGATAACCATTCTTTGGCATTATTCATGAAAGCCTCATCGTAGATGCGCCATGCGATAGCTCCTGAGGGGAAATAGCCCCATTGGCTGCCTTTGGCAAATTTACTGGAACCATCGGCACGCATTGTGAATGTGAACAAATATTTATCCATCAGTGTGTAGTTGGCACGTCCGAAGAATGAAAGCAAGTTATCTTTAATGCCAATATAAGTGCTGGTAGGGAGCGCTGTTCCGTTACCGAGAGCAGCAAGAATTTCTTTAGTTGTTGCATCTTTACTGAAATCTACGGAGGTTACATATTTTTTTGTATCCTGAGAAGTAGAGACTTCATGTCCGATCATGACATTGAGCCGGTCACGTCCATTAAATAACTTCTTGTTTTCGTATGTCAATGTATTGGCATTTCTCCAGTTTTTATTGTCTGAATTTGTCAGATATGCTTGTGGAAGACCACCATGGCCGAATTTGGAGTTTGCTGTCGCTTTATATCCCCATACTTGGTCTGTATCATCAAATTTCCAGCCATATCCGAATTCACTTCTGAACTTTAATCCTTTCAACGGTTCCCAGTTTATACCTACGTTGTAGTCCTGACGGAATCTTCTTTGCTGTTTATAGGTTGCATCTACGCGCTCCAATGGGGTGTAACGCGCATTCGTACTGTTTTCATCATCCTCGGAATCTTCATTTAATGCCTTTACCGGTGCATGAGTGATGGCACGGGCTACTAATGAGTATGCTTTACTGCTTTCATTATCGGCACCCCCGCTCAGACCGTCTATTTTCTGTTGTATCAGACGGGCATTGAAATCAAGGCTTAACCATTTGTTGATTTCCGTATTGATTTTAGCATTGATGTTGTTTTTGGAGTATCCGGAGCCTCTCATGATACTCTTTTCATCATTACGTGCGTAGCTGATGTTGAATTTGGTAGATTTAGTACCGCCGCTTACGCTGATGTTGTATTGCTGTTGATTACCTGTACGACCAAATAATTGATCTTGCCAATTTGAACCTTCTTTGGATTTGTAGATTTCCAGATCTTTATATGCACCGTAAGATGTACCTGACTGATCCAATTCGTATTGATAAAGGCTGAATTCATACGGGTCCAATACACCTACTTGTTTGATTACGTTGCGGAAGCCATAAGATGCACCGAAGTTAACTTGTGTTTTTCCTTCTGCACCGGATTTAGTAGTTATAATAATAACACCGTTGGCACCACGTGCACCGTAGATTGCTGTGGAAGAAGCATCTTTTAGTACGTCTACAGATTGGATATCTGTGGGAGCAATATCACTGATACTGGACACCGGAAAACCATCTACGATATAAAGAGGCGAGTTATCTTGTGAAAGAGAACCACCACCGCGTACACGGATTTTGATATCTGCATCAGGTGAACCTTCAGTTGTTGTAATCTGAACACCGGCCATCTTACCTTGTAATGCTTCTGATGCGCTTGATACAGGTATAGATTCCAATTGTTTGGCACTGACAGAGGCGACCGATCCGGTCAAGTCTTTCTTTTGTACTGTACCATAGCCGATAACCACAACCTCTTCCAAAGCTTGTGCATCATCTTCCATAACAATGTCAACTTTAGTTTTACCTTTTAAGGCTATTTCCTGAGATTTCATTCCCACATAAGAAAATACTAATGTGGCATTGGCGGGAACATTAAGGGAAAAATTACCATCAATATCGGTAATAGTACCATTACCGGTATTTCCTTTCTCTACTACGGAAGCACCGATAACGGTTTCTCCCGTCTTGTCTGTCACAGTACCTGTTACGGCTACATTTTGCGCTGATACGCTAAGCGATATCACGGCTACTAAAAAGAATAGTAACGCGGCGCGCATGTTTTTCATCTTGTTAGACATTCTTTGCATGTTATTAATTTAGTATGATTTTTTTCGTTAGTGTGTTCGTGCACACTGTTAATTCTTTGCTGCAAATGTATAGGAATGTAAAAAGATAAATGTGTAATATCTGTTTTTAGGGTAGTATTTTTTGTTATTTGCTGTCTAATATGCTTTTGTGAATAACCTATATGATGTTATATAACAGAAAAGAGGGGAATTTATTGTTCCCCTCTTGACACTTTAACATATGAACGGCTCACTTAAGTCGTTGTCTCCATGTTTTTAATAACTATTTATTTTATTGCTCTTTTGATGTTAGGATGTACTCTTTGCCTGCACTTGTTTCAATATCATAGACGTAAGTCTGTGCATATTCCGGTATGCAAATTGGAGCATTAGCGGCAATTAATGGCTTGCGGATGCCCTGTGGTTGCAAAAGCGGGTTGTCGGACACTTTTTGCGTAGTTGGGCTCAATTTTTCCCCATTCAAATACAAGGGAGTCTGAGTGCGGATACGGAGTGTACCACCAATATTGGAGGCTATAACGGCGGTTTGTAACTTACCGTTTTCCCACTTCATTTCATTCACAGTAAATCCACCACGGCAACGGATACCTTTCAGAGTTCCTTCTTTCCATACGTCGGGCAAAGCAGGAAGAAGATGGATGGCACCGTCATGGCTCTGAACTAACATTTCGGCAATACCGGCAGCACAGCCAAAGTTACCATCAATTTGGAAAGGCGGGTGGGCATCGAACAGGTTTGGATAGGTGCCTCCATTTTGCCCCTTTTCGTCAGTGGTGGGGTGAAGTTGGTCTGTAATCAGTTTATAAGCATGGTTACCATCCAGCAGACGAGCCCATAAGCAAACTTTCCATCCCATCGACCAGCCCGTAGAATGGTCACCACGTCCAATCAAAGACTTCTTGGCAGCTTCAAACAGGACAGGGGAATGGTAGGCGCTGATCTGGCGTCCTGGATACAGTCCCCAGAGGTGAGAAATATGACGGTGACGATCTTTGGGGTTATCCCAGTCGTGCATCCACTCCTGTAACTGCCCCCAACGGCCTACTTGCATCGGTGCTAAATTGTTGACAACAGTCTGCAGGCTGTCGGTGAAAGCGGTTGTTTCGTTCATTAGTTTGGCTGCGGAAATGGTGTTGTAGAAAAGATCGTAAACCATTTGGTTGTCCATAGTGGTGCCGGCAACAACGACAAATGTGCGTTGTCCATTTACTGCAGGACTATTTTCAGGAGAATAGGAGGGAGCAACTACTAACCAATTGTTCTCCGGTTCGCGTACCAAAAAGTCGAGATAGAACTCACAGGCACCACGCATCAAAGGATATGCTTCGGAGAGGTAGTTCTTATCACCGGAGAATAGATACCGATCCCAAAGATGCTGGCAGAACCAGGCATTGCAGGTAGGCCATACGCCATAACTGGATCCATCGACAGCACCTGTACTACGCCAAATGTCTGTGTTGTGATGTAATGTCCAGCCGCGACAGCCGTACATGGCTGCGCTTTCACGTCCTTGTATGGCTACTTCTTTTACTAATTGCAGGAAAGGTTCGTGCATTTCGGGCAGAGAAGTGCTTTCGGCTGGCCAATAGTTCATTTCAACGTTGATGTCAGTGGTATACTTGCCATCCCAAGGAGCACGCAGTTGGTAGTTCCAGATACCTTGCAGATTGGCAGCCTGCCCACCCGGTTGAGAACTGCATATTAAGAGGTAACGTCCGAATTGGAAGTACAAGGCAGCCATCTGTGGATCGAAACTACTACTGAACTCTTTTACACGTACATCCGTCGGCTTATTGATCTGAGCATTACTTCCCAAATTCAGAGATACACGGTTGAAGTATTTCTGATATGCATTGATATGTGAAGCCTTACTCTTTGGGTAGTTCTTATTAACCAGTTTCAGGTACTGTTGTGCGCTATTGAGGGCATCACCCGAAACGTCTTTATAATTCACGAAGTTGGTTCCGATGGAAACATACAGTATAACACTGTTTGCGTCTTTTACCTGTAGAGTGCTGTCTGATAGTATTTCCAACTTTCCACCATTATTTTCTATACGGGTAAGTGCGGTAAATTCTACTTTTCCTTCAATACCTTCATGGTCGTTGGCTTTTCCATTCAATTGCAATTCCTTGCGGGGGGAGATGCAACGTATCACGCTACTTTTATAAGGAGTACTATATTTGGCTGTGAATGAGATGCTTTTCTTTTGTGAAGCCGTCAGCCGGATCACTAATACCTGATCGGGGAAGGAGGTGTAGGCTTCTCGAGTATAAGTCACACCATTGGCTGTGAAGCGAGTAGTAGCAATTGCCTTTTCTAGATCTAGATCGCGGTAATAGTCATTGTATTCATTGATACCGTCGAAGTCCAGATGCAGTGATCCTACGGTCTGATAAGGCATTCCATTGGCTGATTGCGAGCAAATGGTAGGGCCGCAAAGCTCCTGTGCTTCTTTGTTCTTACCTTCGAAGATGAGCTGGCGGATACGAGGCAGGGCATCTTTGGCTTTGGGGTTGGTATTGTTGTGGGGAGAACCGCCCCATACGGTTTCTTCGTTCAACTGGAACTGTTCGTGTACCGGGTCGCCAAAAACCATGGTGCCTATACGTCCGTTACCTAATGGCAGAGCTTCCACCCATTGCGTGGCGGGTTTGTCGTACCATAATTTGAGGGTTTGATCTTCCTGCTGTGCTTGTAAATTAGTTCCGGCACAAACAACTGTGAAGCATGCTAATAACCATTTCTTTATCATTGTTTTTCATTTTTGGTATTTCGATTGCAATGTTAGGCAGTTTAAGGCATTCTGAGGGGTAATAATTGGCTAAAAAGGAGTAAAAATGACGCAATACCAATTAGGAAGGAATAAAAGAGTGATAAGGTGGTAAGGTGATAAAGTAGCTGCGCTATATATCAAAGAGTCTTATCCCGCTATCACCTTATCACCCTACCACTCTATCACACTTTATTCATACCCCATAAGAAACGAATATAGCTCCCCTCTTATCTAAAAACTATTTCCAAAACCTCTTCAGCCTTATCTATAATATAATTCGGGTGGAAAGTTTCCAGTTCGGCACGCGGGCGGAATCCCCAGGTTACACCGCAGGAAGTCACTCCCGCATGAATGGCAGTCTGCATATCCACACCGGAATCTCCTACGTAGAGAACATCTTTTTTGGAAATCTGTGCTATCTTCAGGATATCATATACCACAGTAGGGTCAGGTTTCACATTGACACCTTCACGTTGGCCGAATACAGCGGTAAAGCGGATATTTGGGAAATAGTGGGCAATAAGTTTTTCGGTAGCCGCTTGGTACTTGTTTGAAGCAACGGCCACTTGCAAACCTTTGGCTTGCAGTTCGTCCAAAAGTTCCGTAATGCCGGGGTAAGGACGACTCTTGTCGGCATTATGCTGGTCGTAATAAGGGACAAATTCTTTTCGTACACGCAAAACATTCTCTTCCGTTTTCTCACCTTCGGGCAAAGCGCGTTCAAACAGCTTATTGATGCCGTTGCCAACCATAAAGTTGTACTCTTCTTCTTTGTGGGTGGGGTATCCTAATGCTGTTAATGCATGGTTTGTACTTTGTGCCAAATCGGCGATGGTGTTTAGTAGGGTTCCGTCTAAATCGAATATTACTAATTTCTTCATACTTCTTTTTCTTTAATGAACACAAAGATACGACATTTCGTTCAAACAACCTGTTGATACAGATCAAAAGACGGTAACCCTGCAGGGGAACTTAGGCTACCTTACAGTATAACTTTGTTAACCCCACACGGTAACTCCATTTACATATTGAGGTAAAGGTCGTTACATCCCGGGGTAAAGGTCGTTACATCCCGGAGTAAAAGCCGTTACATCCTGCGGTAAAAGCCGTTACATTATGTGGTAAATAGAATGTAAATGCAAGTCTCTGATAATTAGCTGTATAAGTATTGTGGTATAGATTGCGGTGAATGTAAAACAGAGTGGAAATGAAAATTCCTCCTTACTGAAAACAGAGTTTCAATAAGGAGGAATAGATTGATTAGCTAAAGAGCCGATTATTATTTCTTTGTGATACGGAACCAGTCTACATCCGACCAGCCGCCATCATTGGTCGTAATTGCCGGACGTGTACAGAATGTACCTACCTTAACACCGATCCATTTGCCTTCTCTTGCCTGGAACGGTTTGCCAAGTGACTGGTATTTCTTACCGTCGAGGCTGTAACTGAAGTCACACATTACCAACAAGTCGTGTCCACCTTCGCTCTTGGAAATCTTTTTGCCGTCGCTGGTGAATTTTACTTTCAGGTAAATTGTGTTATCAGTCAGGTCTACTGTACCGTTTACTTCTTCCGGTGTACCCTTGTCAGCCTTCAGGCAGGATACTTGCGAGAGTACCAGACCTTTATCCGTATTCTCAAGGATCAATCCGGCGTAATCCATACCCATTACTACCAGTCCGGTACGTTCACCTTTATATTTCTCTACCGGTTTGAAGGTCAGCTTCATAGTAGCGGTGAAATTAGGTGCAGGAGCTTTTTGTAATAGCAGATTGGCTACATCAAACAGGTTCTTGTATTCCTTTACAACGGGGTAAGAATAAAGACGGACCATGCTTTGATCACCGGCATAATATGCCCATTTCTCATTGACATTGGCATGCCATTGCCACTGTGGTGATAAAGTGTATCCATCAAATTCGTCACTTTCCTGCGGAGTACAGATAGGATATGTCTTACCTACATTCGGCTTCTTGTAAGTCATTACAGGTTCACCACAACCGTCACCGTCTTTATCAATGCCGATTACAGGCCAGTCATTTACCCATTTCATCGGTTGCAGATGTACCAAGCGGCCATAAGCACCTACATCCTGGAAGTGCAGGAACCAGTCTTCTCCGGTCGGAGTATCTACCCATGCACCCTGGTGAGGACCGTTGACAGGGCTATCACCTTGTGCCAGCACTGTTTTCCATTCGTACGGGCCGTATACGTTTTTGGAACGCAGTACTACCTGCCAGCCTGTGGGTACGCCGCCTGCCGGATGGAAGATATAATAATATCCGTTACGTTTGTAGAACTTTGGACCTTCGCAAGTCTGGTGTGCTTCATGACCGTCGAATACAATGCGCGACGGGGTAATGGCTTTAGTTGCTTCGGCATTCAGTTCGCAGATGGTTATCACGCTTTTCAATTCGGCACGGCTGCCTGCATAAGCGTGTACCATGTATACTTTACCGTCCTCGTCCCAGAATGGGCAAGTGTCGATGATTCCTTTTCCCGGCTTTACCAGCACAGGCTCGGTCCACGGACCTTTCGGGTCTTTGGCTTTCACCATGAAAGCACCCTGATCGGGGTCTCCCCAGAAGATGTAAAACTCCCCGTTGTGATGACGGATAGCAGGCGCCCATACGCGGTTACCGTGTTCGGGACGTTCGGGAGTTTCAATAGGTGGCAGTGCATAGGGTACGGCAGCACCAATGATACTCCAGTTCACCAAATCTTTGGAGTGAAGTATCTGAAGTCCGGGCAGACAGTTGAAACTGGAAGATGTCATGTAGAAATCATCTCCTACACGACAGGCATCCGGGTCGGAATAGTCTGCATAGAGTACCGGGTTCTTGTACTTACCGTTTCCTTGGTCGGCTACCCATACTTCGGAAACATAGTTCTTTTGCTGTGCCGCCAATGGCAAGGCGAGCAACAGACAGAGACTCATTAGGGTCTTTCTTGCTTTCATGATACGTTTTTGGTTATTAGTTGTTTATCACTTTCACCACTGCCGGATGTTCCAGTTCTTCTTTCCATTCGCGGATATAGGCGAACCATGCTTCGGGAGTTTTATAACCGAAGGTTTCTTTCATGGAAGTGAATGTGATATTGTGGGTGAAGTATTTGTTGCCTTTGGCACCGATGGTGTACAGATAATTAACTTTATCTTTCACTTCATCTTTTACATATTTCTGAGGGATGTATGTGGCCAGGCCTACGGTTTCTTTGGCATACTTTACGGTGTCATTCACTGGCCAGTCAGTTCCCCAGCAACCTATCAGACCTTTGTGGTCGGAGTAAGATACGGAGCCTTTGATATCTATCACACCTGTACAGAAGACTTCGTCCTTCAATGGTTCTTCGAAGAATGTTTCTACAAATACATCGCGGTGTCCGCCGTAAAGGGTATAACGGTTCGTCATATTCAGTTCCGACCCCTGATACTGCCAGTCGGCTACTTCGATTTCGGAGATCGTGCGCACCGGACCATAGGCGATGATACGCTCAGTGAGTGTGGCAACGGGGGTGATATGGGTAGCTTTTTTGCCGTCCCAACCTTTTAGTGCACCTACACCACAACTGCCTCCTACCATGAGAACATCATCACCAAAGCCGCGTGCCAGTTGTTCGTCGGTTGGGTAGAATTGTGATTCTTTGATTTCAAAACCTTTGTTGAATTTACCATAGATGTCAACAGTCTGTTTGTGGTCGAAATACAGACGGTATGCCACCAGTTCGGATTCGAAAGCCGGACCGTGGTGGTGCATCTGGTTGTAAATGTTGCTGGTGCCCGGAATGGTTACCGACTGCACAGGTACATGTTTCCCTCTTTTGTCGCTGACCAGCATTTCTGCATATACGCGGGCCGGATAAGTCTTGTCGCTTTTGGCGGAAGACAAGGTAATGGTCAGCGTCTTTTTACCTTTGGCAGGCAGGGCGACGAGGAATGCCAGTTCATCCGGACGGCGGTCGCCGTTCAGGTCATCCAGTTGCGAGGGGATTTCTTCATTACCGTTCATGACAACAGCCGAGCGTACACGAAATTGAGGATTGATTTCACTCAGTTTGATTACTACCGGTTCGTCTGCTTTTGCCTTGTTCCAGGTGTTGCTTACTTCCACTGTAAAACTCTTTTTTGTCTCTTGTGCCTCTGCAGCTACCGAGAGAGTACACAATAATAGCAATGCTGTAAAGATTTTCTTCTTCATGGTTTTTAAGTATATAACTAATTTGCTACAAAATTAGTGCAAACCTCGCGTAATTCCTTTTTTATTTTGATATAAATACTGCTGGCTTTGGGGGAATGATTGGTTTTGTATAATTCCTCTATATACCAAAGGCAAGGAAATGGTGATTGCATTACTATTTATCCGTTGGCGAAATTAGTTTATATCTGAAAAGCATGTCTATTTATAAATTTATATTCAGAACTTTAGCCGCAGAGTGATTGTATGTCTTTCCGTTTACTTTCAGGCCTTTGGCTTTCTGTACCTGCAAGGGTGTACCTTTAGTTTCTATCTTTACATTTTCAATAGATACGTTTTCTGCCTGACTGATGACGATACCTTGTTTGGCATCTGTAACTACAATGTCTTTCACATATACATTGCGGATAGGCATTTCAGGCAGACCATTGAAGAACATGGCACGTCCGGCACCTTTACAGGTAACATTCGTAATGTGAATATCACGGAAAGCGGGAGTCTCTTCGGTTACAGCTGGAATAGATGATTTCATTCTTCCTTCCAGTTCTTCTTCTGATTCTTCGCCCGCACCTTTACCACCATAGAAAAGATCGAACAGCAATGCTTCGTGAGGAATGTCAATCATATTGATATTGTGGATGTAAATGCCTTCCACTACACCACCGCGTCCACGAGTACTCTTGAAGCGCAAACCTACGTCTGTGCCGAGAAATGTACAGTCAGTTACATAGACATTCTTTACACCACCGGACATTTCACTTCCTACGACGAAACCGCCATGACCATGTAATACGGTATTGTTTTTAACAATCACGTTCTGGCAAGGCTCGCCACGTTTACGACCGTCTTCGTCTTTTCCTGACTTGATACAAATAGCATCGTCACCGGCATCAAAGATATTGTTGATAATCAATGCATTCTTGCATGATTCCAAGTCCAATGCATCTCCGTTCTGGGAATACCAGGGATTGAAGACCTTCACATTATGGATTGTGATATGTTCGCAGGATAGTGGATGCAGACACCAGCTGGGGGAGTTTTTGAAAGTAACACCTTCCAATAATACCCTTTTGCTCTTAACTATATTCAATAATACCGGACGCAACCATGGACGAATCTCATTCCATTCTTCATCCGTTTCAATGCCTTCGGGATTATTGAAGTCCTTGGTAGCCATAGCGCCTTTTAGTGCACCTGCAGTAGGGTACCAGATACTACCTGCTTCATCGACTACTCCACCCGAATTAACCAAGCTATTCCATTGACTGGAAGTTAGTTTACCCTTCTTTACCGGGCGCCAGCTATCACCAGAACCATCGAATACACCATTTCCTGTAATGGCTATGTTTTCTGCATTCCAGGCGGAAATAGGAGATTGACAACGACGTGTATTTAATCCTTCGAAAGAAGTTTCAATAATAGGATAGGCTTCAAAATCATCAGTAAATAGTATCAGAGCATTCATTTCCGTATACAGATTGACATTGCTCAACAGTTCGATAGGACCGGTCAGCCATAAACCTCCGGGGATAACTACCTTACCACCGCCTTTTGCATTTACCGCTTTGATAGCATCGTTGATGGCCTTGGTATTCAATACGATACCATCTCCTTTCGCTCCAAAGTCTATAATGTTGACTGTATAATCCGGAAAAGCGGGTTGTTCCACTTTCGGCATATCAAAAGGTAAATTCTCATAGATACTTTCATCTATATAATTTCCGTTTTGGGCGTTTACCGTATTCTGTACAGGTAATAACGGAAAGGATAGCGCTGTTAGCACCAATAGTTTTTTGACAAATGTGTTCATCTGTGATACTATATTTTAGTTATAAGTTATTCTTTATAAGTTATTCATTGCGGATTAACAGGTTTCTTCAACTTCCAACTTTTCATTTTTATTATCCTCCCGCAAACGGCTCTCCCGAGTGGTTTGCGAAAGAAATAATAAGTTAACCTAATTCTAACCTTAAATAAATATTATGAAAAAACCTCTTAATTACCGTTTGCAAATGTATCGGGCTTTAGCTGAAACCATGTGCACAATTTGTTGGTTTAGGTGGATTTTTTGTGGTTTTGGCCTTTTCTTTGTACACTTTCGGGGTTTTTATGCAGAAAGTTCATATCTTTAAATAAGATAGGCGGCATTTCAGCATAGCAAAAATAAGCAAGCTTATTTTGCTATGCGTTCAATTTGCACTATCTTTGCGGCCTCAAAAACAGTAAACGAGGTGATAAGATACAAGTCGACGGGGAAAGGTACATAGAAGTAATACCTTGTTGACTTGCTTGCTGAAACCTCGCAAACTTTAATATTATAGGTATGAGTTACAATTTGTTGAAAGGAAAAAGAGGCATTATTTTCGGTGCTCTGAATGAGCAGTCCATTGCCTGGAAAGTAGCTGAAAAAGCTGTAGAAGAGGGTGCAATAATCACCTTGTCAAACACTCCGGTAGCAGTTCGCATGGGCGAAGTTTCTGCACTGGCAGATAAATTGCAATGTGAAGTTATCCCTGCTGACGCAACCAGCGTAGAAGATTTGGAAAATGTATTCAAACGTTCCATGGAAGTATTGGGCGGTCCAATTGATTTTGTACTTCACTCTATCGGTATGTCTCCGAACGTTCGTAAGAAACGCACATATGATGACCTGGATTATGATATGCTGGGTAAGACTCTTGATATTTCTGCCGTATCTTTCCATAAGATGATACAAGCGGCTAAAAAACTGAATGCAATTGCCGATTATGGTTCAATCCTTGCATTGAGTTATGTGGCTGCACAACGTACTTTCTACGGATACAACGATATGGCTGATGCAAAAGCATTGTTAGAGTCTATTGCGCGTAGTTTTGGTTATATCTATGGTCGTGAACATAATGTACGCGTCAATACCATTTCACAGTCTCCTACGATGACAACTGCCGGTTCCGGTGTGAAAGGTATGGACAAGCTGTTCGACTTTGCCAACCGTATGTCACCACTGGGTAATGCATCGGCAGACGAATGTGCTGACTATTGCATCGTAATGTTCTCTGACTTGACTCGTAAGGTAACTATGCAGAACCTGTTCCATGATGGTGGTTTCTCCAGCGTCGGAATGAGTTTGCGTGCTATGGCTACTTATGAAAAAGGGCTGGATGAATATATGGATGAGAATGGGAATATTATATACGGTTAATATATAATGATTAACGGTTAGTGATGAGTGATTAGTGACTATACAGCATGATGTTGTAGGGAAGTTAATCACTCATCATTCGTTTTTATCATTTATCACTAATAATTAATCATTTATCAACGTGGAAACTGCTCTTTATCTTTTACCTGTTACTTTAGGTGATACGCCGATTGAAACGGTATTGCCTTCTTATAATAAGGAAATTATTTTAGGTATTCGTCATTTCATAGTGGAGGATGTGCGCTCTGCGCGTCGTTTTCTGAAGAAAGTGGATCGGGAAATAGATATTGATGCGTTAACTTTTTATCCGTTGAATAAATATACTTCGCCTGAAGATATTTCCGGTTACTTGAAACCATTGGTAGCAGGGCAGTCCATGGGAGTGATTTCTGAGGCTGGTTGTCCGGCTGTGGCTGATCCGGGAGCGGATGTAGTAGCGATTGCACAGCGAAAGAATTTAAAGGTGGTTCCTTTGGTGGGCCCTTCTTCCATAATCATGTCTGTGATGGGGTCAGGCTTTAATGGACAAAGTTTTGCTTTCCATGGTTACCTTCCTATTGAACCGGGCGAACGTGCTAAAAAACTAAAGACTCTGGAACAACGGGTCTATGCTGAACAGCAAACCCAACTTTTTATTGAAACTCCTTATCGCAATAATAAAATGGTGGAAGATATCCTGAGTAACTGTCGACCGCAAACCAAACTCTGTATTGCTGCAAATATTACGTGTGAGGGAGAGTATATCAAAACCAAGACTGTAAAAGAGTGGCAAGGTAAAGTACCTGATCTTTCTAAAATTCCTTGTATTTTTCTCTTGTATAAATAACATCTTTCAGGTGTTCGTATTCGTTCTCAAAGCAACAACTGAAAAAGTTCTTGTCTAAATTGTGTTCTATTTGCTGGAAGGTCCATAGCTTTCCATCTCTGGTTTGTTTGTCCCGCAAAAGATTCTCGTCTTCTATTTCAATAAGGAAAAGATAGATCAGACGATTGGTTACTTTATTCTCAAAATGATACATGATATTAAACTGCAAATCCTGTATAGGGGCTTGCGGAAACGATTGTTTAACGAGCCGCACAATGGCTTGCTCCAAAGTTTCTCCATATAAAAGATAACATTCCAACGGTATATCTACTTTCCCGGCATCCAGCATACAACGCTGAGATCTTGGACGGAGATACAACATACCATTGTGGGAAACGGCGATACGGATCACCGGGTTGATATATTCATTCTTTTGGTTAATGGCATCCACTGCCAGACTTCTGCCGATTACATCTCCTTTGGTATTCACAATAGGAACAAAGGCTGTATGCTCCATCATAATGTTGAAATACAGAATACCGAACTGGTTGAACAATATGCTTAGCAGGAATACAGCAGGTGGGCAATAGCGGAACAAGACATCACGGGATGTTTCGCTCAAGGGACCTGGTAGTAAAATTGCGATGAAAATGGCAAAGAAATGGAGGAAAGCAATGATTATTGTTACCCTTGTAGAAACGATAGCAGATTCTGCCCCTTGTGCAAAAAGTTGTTTGCAGCATTTCTTTGATTGGGAAATCTGGTGGGCGAGAAATCTTTTTCTATTCAGGAAGATGACAACTATCGGTATCAGAGCACTGATTTCCAATGTCAGTGGTAGCATTTCATGCGAACTGCAATCGCCAAATAATAGGGTCGTAAAAGTTAATAGCAGGAGCATTCCTGTAGTACAGTAAAGCAGAAAGTTTGGAATCTTGGCCCCTTTTCCCCACATTGTATATAGGCTATAGAGGACTCCAACACCTGCACCGATGTAGATGGAAATGTCCTGGGTCGTAAATTCGCATAATACAATGGATACGATAACAGGAATAAATCCCAAAGACATATTAAATTTAGATGATAGAACTCCTTTTTTAGACATTGCTAACTTTATTTTGCCGTTACTTCATACATAACAAATAAGTAGAGCAATTGGTTTTTATTCTGTTCCTTTTTTATAGAACCGAATTTGTCTCTCGGCATGATAAGAAGAACGCACCAGCGGTGCACTCTCCACCTGGTCGAAACCTTTAGCGAGTCCTTGCTCTTTATACGAAACGAATTGTGTAGGAGTAACGTATTCTGCCACAGGATAATGCTTATGCGAGGGTTGCAGGTATTGGCCGATAGTCAGTATCTGGCAGCCTGCCTGGCGCAAGTCATCCATCAACTCTTCCACTTCTTCCGGTGTCTCTCCCAGTCCTACCATAATACCCGATTTGGTAGTTGTTCCGCTTGCAGCTACCTGGCGTATAACTTCCAGACTTGTTTCATAATGGGCAGCACTGCGAACCAGGGGACTGATACGTTTTACAGTCTCCATGTTGTGGGAGATGATTTCCGGACGGGCTTCAATAACTTGAGCTACCAATTCTTTTCTTCCTTGGAAATCGGGGATCAGTACTTCTACTGTCGTCTCTGGGTTGAGGCGTTTGATTTCCTGAATGGTACGTGCCCAATGTGCGGCTCCGAGATCAGGTAAATCGTCCCGGTCTACGGAAGTGATTACTGCATGAGATAATTTCATCAATGCTATGGATTCAGCCACATGAGTAGGCTCATTCGGATCCAATGGCAAAGGTCTGCCTGTTTGTGTGTTACAAAATTTACAGCAACGGGTACAGATATCACCTCCTATCATGAAGGTGGCGGTTCCTTTTCCCCAGCATTCGCCCATATTGGGGCAACGTCCGCTGCTGCAAATGGTGTGCAGGCAGTGGGAGTCAACGATACGTTTGGTTTCCGTATAACGTTCGTTGGCTCCAATGCTTATCTTGAGCCATTCGGGCTTACGTACTCTATCTTTCATTTCAGCTCTCTTTCAAAGAAATTCGTCAGCTTCGTATACAGATGATAGCGGGTGTTTCCACCATAGATACCATGGTTACGGTTGGTATACACCTGCATGTCGAACTGTTTGTTCAGTTGTACCAGATGTTCTGCGTATTCTGCACAGTTCTGGAAATGAACATTGTCATCAGCCATACCATGTACCAGCAAGAGGTTTCCGTTCAACTGATTGGCACGAGTGAAAGCGGAGGAACTTTTATAACCTTCGGCATTCTCTTTGGGAGTACGCATGAAACGTTCTCCGTATATCGTATCGTAATAATTCCAATCGGTAACAGCTGCTACGGCAACTCCGGCTTTGAATACGGGAGTACCTTCACTCATACTCATGATGGTCATGTATCCACCATAGCTCCATCCCCAGATGCCGATGCGGCTCTTGTCTACATAGGATTGGCTACCCATATACTGGGCTGTTGCCACCTGGTCTTTTGCTTCCTTCACGCCCAGGTTCAGGTAAGTGCATTTTTCGAAGTCTGCACCACGTCCGCCTGTACCGCGTCCGTCTACACAGACCACGATAAAGCCGCGGCTTGCCATATAGGTTTCCCAACTGATACTCCATGTGTCGAGCACTTGTTGTGAACCGGGACCACTGTATTGATACAGCAATACGGGATATTTCTTGGATGCGGAGAAATCCGTAGGTTTCATCATCCAGCCATTCAAAGTTACTCCGTCCTGAGTCTGGAAGGTAAAAAATTCCTTTTGAGGTACGTTGTATTGTGTCAGGGTCTTTTTCAGATTATCATTGGTAACAAGTGTACTCAGCACCTTACCGGCATTGTCGTTTAGGGTAATGACAGTAGGAGTACTCAGATTAGAGTAACGATTCATATAGTACTTCATGTTCGTACTGAACTGGGCAGTATTGATACCGGGTTGTGTAGACAATTTGGTCTTTTTCCCTTTACGGTCTATCTTGTATACAGCTTTCCGCAGGGGACTTTCTTCATTACTGGTGAAGTAGAAGCTGTTATCGTCGGCATCCCAGCCTAAGAAATCTTTCACTTCATAGTTTCCGGCAGTAACTTGCTTAAGCAGGTTGCCCCCCATGCTATACCAATATAGATGATTGTAACCACTCTTTTCGCTCACAAAACTGAAATTCTCCGGATAGAAGATAATATTATCAAATACGGCTTCCTTTATATAAGCATCGCTTTCATCGCGCAGCACTTGTTTGCAAACAGTGGAACGTGGGTCACCAAAGTACATGTCAAGGCGATTCTGGTGGCGGTTCAGCGTTATAATAGCCAATTTGTTAGGATCATGTGTAAAGCGGATGCGCGGAATATATCCATCGGCATCCATCGGTACCTGCATTTTACGTGTCACTTTCGATTTAATATCAAACGTATGTACAGACACTTTAGAGTTAGCTTCTCCGGTCTTTGGATATTTATAGGTGTAATCTCCCGGATACTTTTCGAAAGCTGTGATGTGAGGATTGCTTCCTGCAAAGACGGGAAAACTGTAAGAGGGCACCTCTGTCTCATCAAAACGAATATAAGCAATCATCTTGTTGTCGGCACTGAATTCCAGTGCACGGTTGAAGGAGAACTCTTCTTCATATACCCAATCGGGAATACCATTCAGTATGGCATTACGTTTTCCATCCTCTGTCACCTGACTTTCGCTGTTACCATACAGGAATTTGACCAGATAAATGTTGTTATCCCGCACGAAGGCAACCATAGTTCCATCCGGTGAGAATACCGGCACCTGCTGTGGACCACCGTCTGAGAGCTTTTCTACAATGTTATTGATTTCTCCATTGATATTTCGTTTCAGACTGTATATATAATGTACAGCCGTATAAGAATGGCGGTAGATTGGTGTCGTTTCTGTTGCGATAAGTAATTTGGTGCCATCCGGTGAGAAACTATAACTATCGAATGTCTTGAACGTACATTCACGGGCAGTGGCAGCATCAAATAGCACTTCCACCGGTTTGCCTGTTTTGAAAGAGTATTTGATGATCTGTGTTCCTTCCGGATTCATCTGTGAATAATGTTCTCCATCTCCGGGAATGGGAATGACTCCGTAAATGTTTTCTGCGCGGAATTTCCCCGATACAATGTCTTTTAAATCAAGTGCCTGGCCGCCTTGTGCGAAACTTGCCAATGTGCAGAGGCAAAGAAGAATTGCAATACTTATCTGTTTCATAATTGGGTTTTGATTTCTTTAGAGGGCAAATATAGAGATAAATAAAAGAAAGACTATAATAAGGTGGCGCACATCTTGCGTATTTCGTGCAACCTGTTGGCCAGTGCGCTTTCTTTACGAGCAACAGCCATGTTATAACGAGTTTGCATATTAACGAGTAGTTCCGCATTAATATCCAAAGCAGCTTCCACCATTAAAGCAAAGTCACTGGTTACGGGACGTTTCCCATTCAGTATCTCATTGAGCATAGTATAGGATACTCCTAAAACTTCTGAAAATTTCTTTTGGGAAATTTTACGGCATTCTAATTCTTCTTTCAAAACATCTCCCGGATGAGTTGGTATTCTCTTTATTGTATCCATAATTCTATTGATAATGATTGGTTATATCCAATACGGTACATATGGTTAAAACAGTCTCATTTCCTTCTTGCTTTACTTTGAATTCCAGTCGGTAATGATAGTCTATGCGTATGGAAAAACTGTCCTTACCACTCAGTGCCTCAAAATTCAATGAGTTGAAGACAAATAAGTCCTCAATTCTTGTTGCTCCCATTAAGGTATCTATACGTTTCTGGTATTTCTTTATTACAGATGTATCAAAGCGATGTTTTTTGTTTTTGCATTTGCCATCTTCATAAAGCTCACGCAGATAGTCTTTATCGTATTCAATAACCATTGTCTAACATTTATGCTACAAAGATAATCCTATTTTGATATATTCACTCATTTAGTGAATCTTTTTTCATTTTATTCATAAAGAAAAGCCCGTCCAGCTTTGTGGGGGCAAAGCTGAACGGGCTACCGTCACTCATAGATAATGATTGAATTTTCTACTGGTTAGAGGATTTTTACTTTCTTCTGATATTCGGCAATAGCGGCATCCAGTCGTTCGTGTGCTGTCGTGTCTCCCGGAACGTTGTGAGACGGATGGATATACAGATGCACACCGCGATCTGCCAGAATCTCGGCAACTGTGGTGATAGTCATCCATACCATGGTAACGAAACTAAGGGTTGACAACGGACCTACTTTATCGAAATGATTCTTCAGAGGCACGGAAGCGTCTACTAAGGGCACGCAAGAGTCTACTACAATATCAGCAAGCTGGAACAGGTTTTTACCGCTGGAATGGCGGCTTGCTTTGTCACCTGTTTCTCCTGCCGAGCCGTAAACAATTACTTTCATGCCACGTTTCTTGGCTTCCAATGCGATGTCGATATTTACTGCATTGATGCCTGTGTGAGAAAATATCCAAATGCAATCTTTAGCGTCGAAATCATAGTTCTTCATAATTTCCTGTCCGTATCCTTCAGCTCTTTCCAGGAACAGGAATTGGTGGATACCCATCTGGCCGATGATTTGTGTAAAGAATGTCAGCGGGAGTTCGCACAGCGGGTGGAAACCGACGAAACTACCGATACGCGGATACATTTCCTCAACAGGGATAGTGGCATGGCCACATCCGAACGTGTGTACCCAACGACCGGCTTCGATAGAATCTGCCATAACGGTGGCTGCCTTTTTGATATTCTCCAATTGCGTGGCTTCCAGTTTTTCCATGATGCCATGCGCGTTTTTTAACCATTCAAGTGCTAACATAATTTTCTGTTTTTTTAGGGGGTAAATAATTTCTTTTATTTGAGTGAACGTTTAAACAATAGAAGCATAATCAGCAGTGAAACTATCATCATATACGGGTATACAACGATGCCGTATCCCTGTGAGATAATTCCGGTGAGGCTGTTCAGTAGTGTCTGTCCGATAAGAGCGATAACAAGGGCTACACTGAATGCCGTTCCCGATAAGGAGGCATAACGACTGCCGATAATGCTGAGTATGACCGGGAAAGTGGATGCCAGCCCTGCCCCGATAAGTGCCATACCTATGGCAGCACGTGCAAAACCGGGTGCGAATGTCAAGAGTGCAAAGCCTGCTACAGCAGTAATCAAACTGGTTCGCAGAACTGTCTCTTGCTTAATCTTCTTGAAAAGGACTACCAGTAACAGGCGGGCAACGGTCAATCCGGCTACCATGCAAGTCAGCGCTATAAGTGCCCGGTTTTCGGGGATGCCGGTGGTTTGTCCCAAATAAAGGGTAGTCCAGTTGTTACAAACTCCTTCAATGCCACTTTGGAAAAAGAGGATGAAGCTAAGCAATAATAAACTACTTTCCTTTAATAGTCCCAATCCTTCCTTAATAGGGAATCCTTGCGGTTGTTTCGGGGCGGGGAAGCGGATGCCAAGGCAGAACAAAATGCCAATCAGCATGATCATACCTGTACCTTGCAGGATGATTTCAAAAGAATAGTATTCAGCCAGGAAGCTTAACAGTACGGGAATACCCAATGCACCGATGCCATAGAACGCTCCGAGCAGGCTGAGACGCGAGCCTTTTTCTGCTTCGTCGGAGATATCTGCTACCAAAGCATTGGTTTCACCATTCAGGATACCACCTCCCAATCCGATTCCTATAATAGAGACCTGTAATAGCGGAATACTTGTGAAGAAAGCAATTCCTTCCAGTCCGAACAGCACAATTAGACAACTGAGTAGCAGTAGTGCTTTATGGCCAAAGCGGTCTACAATAGGACCGAAAAGCAGGGAACCTCCCAGTAGGCCGAGAGGCAGGAACGTCACCAGTGCAGTTGCCTGGAGATTGTCCAGAGCCAGTTTGGTAGTGAGGGATGGTAGTACCGCCCCCAAAGTGATCATCGAAATGCCAAAGAAGCACATGCCGATGCACGCAGCTGTGAATACCAGATTCTTGTTGTAACTACTCATATCAATAAAGATGATAAGGTGATAAAATAATAAGGTGATAAGGCGGGGAGATTACTCATACAGGTGCTTTTTGATAGCAAGAAAAGCAGCTCCTATCAGTCCGGCATTACCGGACAACTGAGAGGCAACAAATTCCACCTGTTTGATGCTGAGCGGTTGTGCCCATTTGCAGGCTTCTTTGTAGATATCGTCTATGAAGATGGAGGCAGGGCCGAATACACCGCCTCCCCAGATTATTTTTTGCGGGTTTAGTAAGCTGACCAGGTTAGCCGAAGCCATTCCCCACATTTCTATAGCCTTGTGCAAGACAGAAACAGCAATCGGATCGCTCTCATTGTATGCATTGAATACGTCGTAAGCCGAAATCCGGCAGATCGGTTTCTGGCGCAAGCGCCCTTTATAAGCTTTATTTGCACGGACTGCGTCCCGTACTCTGGCTCCAATTCCATTTCCTGAGGCATAGTATTCAAAACAGCCGCAGGCATCGTATGCTTCTTTATAAGGTGGTTGCAGTGCCATCCAGCCAGTGGCACCGATGATATCGTTTGCCCCGTGCAATACATGTCCGTCAATGATGATTCCTGCACCTATACCTGTACCTACGGCAATGAACACTGCGCTGTGGCATTCTTGGGCTGCTCCCTGCCACATCTCTCCATACATATAGCAGGTGCGGTCACTGTCGATATAAATTTCAATACCCGGCGCGGTCACGGTACGCAGTACTTCCTGTAGCGGATAGTTTTCCCAACCGGGGATATTCGGAGCCCATACGCGGCCTGTTTGCGAATAAACGATGCCGGGTACACATACACCGACACCATCAATTTGAATGCGGCTTCTGCGGGCAATAGTCAGTAACTTAGCGAGAATTTCTGCAGCAAGCTTGCCTACTTCATGTCCTGTTCTTCCTTTTAGCAGGCGCTTCCGGTTGAACAACATACTTCCGTCGGGGAGGAAAATAGCACTGGCTATTTTGGTGCCGCCTATATCGAGAGCGATAGTAGCCATGGTAATTATAGTATTAATAGGTTGATTGACCGAGGTTTTAGGCAAAGCTATGAATTTATTTCGTTTTCCATGCCTGTAAACGGAAGAAAATGTGTGTAAAATACGTCACTAATCATTAAAATGTATTTAGCGGAGTGCCCCTTTTACGTATATTTTATGAGGTAGGATATTGATAATCTGTAGGTGCAACATTTTTTAGTGCAGGTGAAAAATATTTATTTTATGTTCGTTAACAAATAGGCGGTTTGTGTATTGCAAGGTTATGATAGTACGGTGCGTAAACTAACTGAATAGAGACCAAAACCGGGGTTGGAAAGTATCTGGGTCGTATCAACTCCGTAGCAAATTCGGTTAGAAGTACCGCTATCCGAGTTTGCTACGGAGCAAATAGGGATTTGAACCCTCTTTGATACGGTTCTTACAGGATGCTGGACAGCCTCTAATTCCGTTAACGGGTTTACTCCTTTTTTTAATAGGAAAGAGAAGGTGAAGGATAAGTCAGACTTAAATACACTTTAATTCTGAGGAAGGTGTATCAGTGTGAACAGTTCTGAATTATTCTTTTATTTGTAAACACAAAATGGCTTACTATTCAAAGAAAAGACTTATTTTTGTCATTAAATAACAGGGATATGGATACCTCACCTATACTATATAATGAATTTCCACTCTTTCTGAAGCGTTATTTTCCGTATAAGGTACAGAAGATATCGCTCAATGCCGGTTTCACCTGTCCCAATCGAGACGGTTCAAAGGGATATGGTGGCTGTACCTACTGCAATAACCAGACTTTCAATCCAGAATATTGCCGTACGGAAAAGTCCGTTACCCAGCAACTGGAAGAAGGAAAGATATTCTTTGCACATAAGTATCCTGAGATGAAGTACCTTGCTTACTTCCAGGCATATACTAATACTTACGGTGAGTTAGAAGCCTTGAAGCGGAAATATGAAGAAGCACTTACAGTTCCAGATGTAGTCGGTCTGGTCATCGGCACCCGGCCGGATTGCATGCCGGATGCATTGCTTCATTATTTGGAAGAGATCAATAAGCACACCTTTCTGCTGGTGGAATATGGCATTGAGAGCACGAATGATGCTACATTGTGCCGTATCAATCGCGGACATACTTATCAGGATACGGTAGATGCGGTAGAACGCACTGTCGGCTGTGGTATTCTTACAGGTGGGCACGTTATACTGGGACTTCCCGGAGAAAGACACGAAGATTTGGTGGCACAAGCTTCTGCTCTGTCACGTATCCCCCTTACTACTTTGAAAATGCATCAGTTACAACTGATACGCGGCACCCGGATGGCACATGAATATGAACAACATCCCGAGGATTTCCATCTGTTTGACGTAGAAGAATATATTGACTTGGTAGTGGACTACATCGAGCACCTACGCCCGGATTTGGTATTAGAACGCTTTGTCTCACAGTCTCCTAAAGAATTGTTAATAGCGCCCGACTGGGGACTGAAAAATTATGAATTTAACCACCGTATACAAAAAAAAATGCGCCAGCTTGGAGCTTATCAGGGAAAGAAATATGAAATGTGAGAAAAAAGCCTTATTTTTGCGGCTGTTTGAATGTAGAATCAATCTAAATAAAGAAGTTTTATGAACCAGAAGACTATGATAAAAGGAAAAATACACTATGTGGGAGTAAATGACCGTAACAAACACCTGTTTGAAGGTTTGTGGCCATTACCTTATGGAGTGTCTTATAACTCTTACCTGATAGACGACGAAACAGTGGCTCTGATTGATACGGTAGATGCTTGCTATTTTGAGGTATATCTCCGTAAAATAAAAAGTATCATAGGTGAACGCCCTATCCAATACCTTATCATCAACCATATGGAGCCCGATCATTCCGGTTCTATCCGCCTCATTAAGCAGCATTATCCCGATATTGTTATTGTAGGTAACAAGCAAACTTTCGGTATGATCGAAGGTTATTATGGAGTGACAGGTGAACAATACATTGTGAAAGATGAAGACTTCCTGGCATTAGGACATCATAAACTACGTTTTTATCTGACTCCCATGGTGCACTGGCCCGAAACCATGATGACTTTCGACGAAACGGAAGGTGTACTATTCTCCGGCGACGGCTTCGGCTGTTTCGGTACATTGGATGGCGGCTTCCTCGATACTCGCATCAATACCGACCGTTATTGGGACGAAATGGTGCGTTACTACTCTAATATTGTAGGCAAATACGGTTCTCCGGTACAGAAGGCTTTGCAAAAGCTGGGCGGTTTGCACATTACGACTATTTGTTCTACTCATGGTCCTGTTTGGACAGATAATATTAGTAAAGTAATAGGTATTTATGATAAACTGAGCCGTTATGCTGCCGATGAAGGTGTGGTAATTGCCTATGGCTCCATGTATGGCCATACGGAACAGATGGCAGAAGCTATTGCTGCTGAACTTTCAGCACAAGGCATCAAGAACATTGTGATGCATAATGTAAGCAAGAGTAATCCTTCTTATATTATTGCAGACATTTTTAAATATCGTGGCTTAATTATTGGTAGCCCTACTTACAGTAACCAGATTTATCCGGATATAGAATCTTTACTCTCTAAGATATTGATTCGTGAGATAAAAGGTCGCTATCTGGGTTATTTCGGTTCGTTCACCTGGGCAGGCGCTGCGGTGAAACGTATGGCAGAGTTTGCAGAAAAGAGCAAATTTGAAATTATAGCCGATCCTGTAGAGATGAAACAGGCAATGAAGGATATCACTTACGAACAATGCGAACACCTGGCACGTTCTATGGCAGACCGCCTGAAGAAGGACAGGGAATAATTGACTGAAAATACCCCTAATTTATTAACCTGATAAAAAACAATTGCAATGAGATTAATCATTCAACCGGATTATCAATCCGTATCTAAGTGGGCTGCTCACTATGTAGCTGCTAAAATTAAGGCTGCTAATCCGACGCCTGAAAAACCGTTTGTCCTGGGTTGCCCTACCGGTTCATCACCGCTTGGCATGTACAAGGAGTTAATCGACCTGAACAAGAAAGGAATTGTTTCCTTCCGGAATGTAGTTACTTTTAATATGGATGAATATGTCGGCTTGCCGAAAGAACATCCCGAAAGCTACTATTCTTTCATGTGGAATAATTTCTTCAACCATATTGATATCAATCCGGAGAATACCAATATCCTGAATGGTAATGCTGCCGATCTGGATGCTGAGTGTGCCCGTTACGAAGAGAAGATCAAATCTTATGGTGGTATCGACCTCTTTATGGGTGGTATTGGTCCCGACGGACATATTGCTTTCAACGAACCGGGTTCTTCTTTGTCTTCCCGTACACGTCAGAAGACGCTGACGACGGATACTATCATCGCCAATTCCCGTTTCTTTGATAACGATGTGAATAAAGTGCCTAAAACAGCCTTGACAGTAGGCGTAGGTACGGTACTTTCAGCTAAGGAAGTGATGATTATTGTAAACGGACATAATAAAGCTCTTGCACTCTATCATGCTGTAGAAGGTGCCATCACACAAATGTGGACCATCAGTGCGTTGCAAATGCATGAAAAAGGTATTATTGTTGCTGACGATGCAGCTACTTTTGAATTGAAAGTAGGCACCTATCGCTACTTTAAGGATATTGAAGCAGACCACTTGGATCCGGCTTCTTTGCTGAAGTAAATCTTCATATAAAAGTGAATTGCGCAATTCGTTTTCTGCTGATAAGTGTGAAGCGGGTTGCGCATTTCTTTTCTGAATTGTCCACCTTGCATTAGAAAAATCTCTTTTTTAATGAGGTAATGTGCTGAAAATTAATTGTCTTTTGGATGTTAATTTTGTCCACTCTCTTTTGCTTGTTATTATCTTTATCATTCCTATCTTTATAGCTTCGAAATGAATGAATCGTTTGAATATGAATGATGCGGATTGCTCCTTTGATGACTTGCTGTGCCAATCTCTCTCATTATTCCACCAGTTCCGGTTGTATGACGACCATGTGGAAGAGGATAATGCTTTTAAATTCTTGAGAGAAGCGGAAAAAGTAGTCGCTGATAATAAAGATGGAGTCTGTGTGGCTAAATTGGGATGTGTAATAGAATGCCTTGCACACAGGTTTTATATAAATGATAATACAGACGGCATATTGGAAGAAGTGGATACTTTCCTGATTAAATTCTGGAAAGGGATAAAACAGCCTTCTTCCGAGGCATTCATTGCTTCTTTATGGGTTGGAGAATATTTTCTTTTGCGTTTGAAAAATCCGGAATCCCGTTTCCGTAGCCGTAGTAAGAAGATGGTTTCTAAAATTCTGTCGTTTATGGCAGATATGCTTCGTAAACCGGAAAAACAAAAGACATGTACCCTTTCTTCTGTCGTTGTTCTTGAAGAAACCGTCGATTGGATTAAAGAAATATGTGATATGCATATTTGTGAAAAGCAGATTGTCGTTTTGCTGGAGAGGCTTTATCATCTTCAGGAAATAGGGATGTTACAGCAAGAGGAAGATGAAACAAAAAATACTTTGAGGCAGCAAATGTGGGATTTTTATTATTGAATGTTATCTTTGTAGCTTCTAACATTCTTATTAACTTTATCTATATTATGAAGAAGTCTATACTTTTGCTTTTTATACTTTTCTGTTTATCATGTATCATTCCGGTGGTCCGGGCTGCAGATACAATTTTTATCCGTGAGACACAAGTTCCGGTTTTGATAGAAAGAGTGGATAATGTATTGTTCTATTTGCGTTTGGATGCTAAGGAAAGTACGATGTTGAACAGAGTCATTCTGAATTTTAGAGAAGATACTAATCTTTCTGATATCCAATCGGTAAAGCTTTACTATAGTGGCACTGAAGCCTTGCAGGATAGAAATAAAGGGCGCTTTGCTCCCGTAGAATACATATCAAGTCATACTGCCGGAAAGACTTTGGCGGCAAATCCTTCCTATTCCATTAAAAAGGCGGAAGTGATTAGACTCCAAAAACGCCTTATTCTCGATGCTAACCAGAGTTTGTTTCCGGGGATTAACTTCTTCTGGGTCAGTTTACAGATGAAACCGGAAACTTCGTTGGATGCTAAGGTCAGAGCGGCCATTGCTTCGGTTACTCTGGATGGCAAAGAAGCACCTCTAAATGTTGTTTCTCCGCAAAATATTGAGCATCGGATGGGGGTGGGGGTACGTCATGCAGGCGATGATCATTCGGCAGCATATCGTATTCCGGGATTGGTGACTACTAATAACGGAACTTTGTTAGGCGTTTATGATGTACGCTATAACAGCAGTGTCGATCTTCAAGAACATGTAGACGTCGGTTTAAGTCGTAGTACGGATGGGGGAAAGACGTGGGAAAAGATGCGCCTGCCTTTGGCTTTTGGTGAAATGGGTGGACTGCCTTCGGCACAGAATGGGGTGGGTGATCCGTCTATATTGGTGGATACGAAGACTAATAATGTATGGATAGTTGCCGCTTGGATACATGGTATGGGAAATCAACGTGCCTGGTGGAGTTCACATCCGGGATTGGATCTGAATCATACGGCACAACTTGTCTTGGCCAAGAGTACGGATGATGGTAAAAGTTGGTCAGCCCCTATTAACATTACTGAACAAGTGAAAGATCCTACCTGGTACTTCTTGTTGCAAGGCCCCGGACGTGGAATCACAATGGAAGATGGTACATTAGTGTTTCCCATTCAGTTTATAGATTCTACCCGTGTGCCGAATGCGGGTATCATGTATAGCAAGGATCAGGGTGAAACTTGGAAAATACATAACTACGCACGTACCAATACCACAGAGGCGCAGGTTGCTGAGGTGCAGCCGGGAGCCTTGATGCTGAATATGCGTGATAATCGGGGTGGAAGTCGTGCTGTGGCGATTACGAAAGATCTGGGTGAGACATGGATTGAACATGAATCTTCGCGTAAAGCTTTACAGGAGCCTGTTTGTATGGCAAGTCTGATTCATGTAAAAGCCGGTGAGAATGTTTTAAACCGGGATTTACTCATATTCTCTAACCCCAATACAACGAAGGGACGCCATCACATTACTATTAAGATTAGTTTGGATGGAGGTGTAACCTGGCTACCGGAACATCAGTTGCTGTTGGATGAGGACAACAACTGGGGATATACTTGTCTTACCATGGTTGATAAAGAAACTATCGGCATCCTTTATGAAAGTAGTGTAGCTCATATTACGTTTCAGACCATAAAATTGAAAGATATTGTTAGATAGTGATTCGCATAAATAGCTAAAATCATTATCTTTGGCACTGTTATAAAACAAGAAGATTTGAAGCATGCGAAAGAATCTATATCTGATATATGCATTATTATGCCTATTAGGACTTCTCTGGAACTGTACCTCTTCTGTTGATAAAGCAGATCTTCTTTTGTCGCATGCCGGAGAGTGTATGGAGATACATCCGGACAGTGCTCTATATCTTTTGCAACAGATACCTCACCCGGATAGATTGCATGGTCGCCAGCAAGCAGACTATGCCTTCTTGCTGACACAAGCGCGAGATAAGAACTATTTGGATAGTTTGCAATCTGATTCTCTGATAAAAATTGCAATAAATTATTATGAAAACCATAATGATAAGGTAAAAGCCGGAAAGGCATCTTTTTATTATGGAAATGTGCTTTCGTATCAGGATAAAAATACGGAAGCAATGAATGCTTATCTGAATGCACAGATTTTATTGGAGGGAACTCAGGAGCATAAACTGCAAGGATTGCTGGAAGAAAATATCGGAATGTTGAATTATAACCAAAGAATGTATGATGCTTCTATTCTGAACTTCAAGAAGACGGTTGATTACTATAAATTGGCAGGGGATACTTTAGGTGTTGTATATGGATACCGGAATCTGGCGCGTGGATATATGATGAAAGCCAGTAATGACACCGCCAGATGGTATGTTGATGAAGGATTAAAGCTTTTGCCGGATACTACGCATCGGGTACGTTCCTCTCTTTTTCAGATACTTGGAATCATGGCTGAGAAAGAGAAAGATTACGAAGCGGCTGTTGGCTTTTTCTGGAAAGCTCTTTCGAGTGATTCCAATACTCTTAGTCAATATCACTATTATATATCCTTAGGTAAGGCTTATCTATCTATGGGAAATTTAGATGAGGCCGAACGATGCTTCAAGAAGGTGGTGAAGAGTAGTAAGAGGTATACACGGGCTGGAGCATATAATTATTTGTCTAGGTTAGAAGAGACAAGGAAGAATTATAAGGATGCTCTTTTTTACAAAGAACAATCCGATTCTTTGTTGGAGATTGTACATAATGAAGACTTGCGGAAACAAATGTTAACCTTGCAAAAGAAATATGATAATGAGAAATTAAGAATGGAAAATGAACAGATTAAGCTGGAAAAAAAAAGTCAGTTCTACTTAATCCTGTTAATTACTATTCTAATGGTAATTTCTATCGTAATAATCAGGACTAAATACAGAAGACGCTTTCAACGGAACATCGATACAATCAGAAAAAATCAAAAAGAAATAGAAGAATATGCATTCCGTATAGATGAGTATAAACAGAAGAGTGAAGAAGAGCAGTTAGCAAAAAAGAAGAAAATAGCTGATTTGAACGGAAAAATAATATTGTTGACTGCAGAAAATAAAGAGCTACGCGAAAATACATGCATAAAAGCTTCTTGTGTATTAGAACAGCTGAATAAAGGAGAACTGATCGTTCAAAGGATGACTTTGGAAGAGAGGCGGAATCTCTTTGATTTCATGGACTTGATCTTCGCCAATTTTATCTCACGTTTAAACTCAAACTATACTATGACAAAAACTGATCTTATCCTAGCGACCTTACTGAAGGTAGGATTTACGACTAATCAGTTGATGTTTGTTTTTGATTGTGAGCGGAATTCTGTTTACCGAATGAAGCTAAGACTAAAGGAACATTTATGTATAGACAAAGAAAAGTCATTGGAAGAGTTTATTTTGTTCTTTTAATGGGGGGATTTTTGTCCATACTTTTATGAATAATTCTATTTTATTGACTTGATTAACAGTGAAGTAACTTCCTGATTTTTGTCCATATTCTGTTTTAGGTTATGTGGTTTTAGAGTTTTATCTTTGAGCCAAAATTAAACAATAAAAGCAATGAAATTTAAGTCTGTTTTATGTCTGATAGGATTTTTTTTCCTGTTTACAGTTAATGCCCATTCATCCATGATTGGTGATTTGGAAGTAGTAGGTGAGATAACTTTATCTGGTAATGATATCCCCTTTGAAACAAATTCTGATGATGGAAATAGGCATCGTTCAATAACTCCTGATATTCCTATTATTGCAACGTTGTGCGGGAATAATTTGGTAGAAATCAATTTCTTTGCCGCTGTAGGCGAAGTTGAAATAACCATTTCCCAAGATGGTGTTCCGGTGTATACTTCTTCTGAGAATATCACTACCTCTATTTTGAAGAATATTCAGTTGTCACCTGACATGACTGGAGCATTCTTGATAGAAATAAAAGGAGATAACGGGGCTTATGCTTATGGATGGTTTAATCTATAAGTCACGGCATCACAGGCACTGTTACTATATTTTCATTATAACTACTGGTTAGGGTGTTGGATACTTGACTATCTTAATACTCTACAGGCGGAAGTTTCTCTGTTGATGGAGGGATTTTCCGCCTTTGTTTTTAATCTATTTCGGCTTATCCAGATATTCTCTTTTAAACATATCCACGAACAAGAAGAACAATGAGAGTAATAGTGGTCCGAATATGACTCCCATAAAGCCGAATAGAGACAGTCCGATTACTACTCCGAAGATAGTGATTAGCGGGTGTATATCAGCCATTCTTTTTTGTAGGATAAAGCGTATCAGGTTGTCGAGTTGAGAGATAATCAGAGTTCCGAATATAGCCAGGCCGATACCATTGAAGAGATCGCCGGATAATGCCATATAGACAGCAATCGGGAACCAGACCAAGGCTGTACCTACCATAGGGATGACTGTTGCAAGGCAGGTGAGAAATCCCGTTAACAGAATATCCGGAACATCAAAGAACCAGTAACCTATCATGGCCACTCCACCTTGTATGATTGCCAGTAAGGGAATGCCGACCGCATTGGAGTGTACAATCATCTTTATTTCTCTCACTACATGATCTGTATTCGCTTTATTAAAGGGAAGTATGTCACTGGTGTATTGCTCCATCTTTTGTCCGCCTATCAGCATGAAGTATAGAACAAATACCAATACAAAGAGATTGACAGCAAAGCTACTGATACTACCCATTACGAATTGTCCTATGGTAGGCAGTGCAGAAATAATAAAAGAAGTGGTGTCTTTACCCAGAACATCATAGCCAGTCCTGTCTTTTATGATATTGGCCATATCTTCAATGGGGGCAATAATGCTTTGAGGATCTAAGTTGATGTCTTGTAACTTGCTGACTAATAGCCATACAGCCAATGCCAAAGGAACTAAGAAGAAGAGAATGGCTTCAGTGGTAATGAGGGTAGCAGCGATGCTTCGTTTCATATTCCGCTTGTCGGTCAGATGTATCATCTGCTTTCTGACCAGTATGTAGATAGTCAGTGCACCTAATAGACCACCCAGAAAGGGTGTAATCTGTAAAAACAGGATTATCCCCAGTCCGATGATAATAGTAATTAGTGAATATTTCCAGTATTTTTCTTTTGTACTCATATCCTTTTTGTTCGTTTTCTTAAAAAACAAACAAAAGGGGGATTTGGTTGATTATTATCCTTCATTCAACCAGCCTTTTCCTTGGCGTACAATCTCTGCCTCTCCATTGGTACAGTCCACAATGGTGGAGGATTCCGTGCCACCGATTCCACCATCGATAACCAGATCGACAAGGTCACCGAACTTTTCATCGATTAATTCCGGGTCGGTACAGTACTCCATGTCTTCATGTTCTTCGTGAGGCAGGGTAGTAGTCATAATAGGGGCATCCAGAATGCGGGCTATCTCCTGGATAATGGCATTATCAGGCATACGGATACCAACCTCCTTCCGGTTGCGGAATATTTTAGGCAAACGGGTAGTGCCGTTCAGGATGAAAGTGAAAGCACCGGGCAGGTTCCTTTTCATCAATTTGAATGTATTGTTATCTACTTTGGCATATTCACTGATGCTGCTCAGGTCATAGCAAATAATAGAAAGGTTGTTTTTGCGCGGATCAATTTCTTTGATACGGCAAATACGTTCGATAGCACGCTCTTTCAGCCCATGGCAACCAATGGCATACATGGTGTCGGTGGGATAGATGATAAGTCCACCGTCATTCAGAATATCCACTATCTGTTGCAGGTCTTGTGGATTGTTGTTCTTTTCGTACAGTTTCAGAAGCATAGGGCTGGTTGTTAGTCTATATATAATAACACAAAAGTAGAGAATAAGTTTCTTATTATCAAATAAGTGTGGCTTATTTCTTGGATGATTTTTTTCGAAGTTCTTCTGCCAGCCTCCACTGTAATGCAGCTTCTACTTCTTTTCCTGCCTGCATCAGGGCATCGCCAAAGAGTTCGTGTGCTCCGGCATGGTCGGGTCTCAGGGTGGTAGCCTTGTCCAGATCGGCAATAGCGCCTTCTGTTTCCTGTTGTTTCAGTCGCAGTTTTCCCCGGTTATAGACAGCTTTAAATTCTGCCGGACGTAGTTTTACTGCCCGTGTGAGGCATTCTTCCGCTTCAATATATCTTCCGTCATTGAAGAGGGTGATTCCTTTGCGTATCCACGCATCCGCATATTCGGGATAGAGTTCCAGCGCCTTGTCATAGTTGGCAATGGCGGCACGGGAGTCATGGGCAAGAGTGATAGATTCATTGCCCATAAGGTAATACTCTCGTGCATAGGCTTGCAGTCGTTTTTGCTGTTCGGCCATCTGGGCTTTTAGTTGATCGTTGTTGTCACGTAGCTTGTTGATAACACCTAACTTGCGACGGATGAGGCGTTGTATAACAGGCTTTTCTATGTCGTATCGGGAGTGTATAGCCTTGAAGAAATGATTGAGAAAGACTTCGAAATCTCCTTGGTCAAAAGCTTTGGTCGCAGCAGCATATTCCACGTCGGCCTGTGCTTGTTTCAGGGCGCGGTCTATGGCTTGCCGGTTGTTAAAGCGTTCGGCAAAGTTTACTATTTCCGGGCGGACAAAGATATCAGCGCGGTTGACAGGTTTCTTTAGCTGGATGCCTTCCAATGAAGTGCAACGACTGAGGGCAACATAGGCTTGCCCACCGGCGAACACGCCACCGGTGAAGTCGATAACCACACGGCTGAAAGTCAGTCCCTGACTTTTATGAACAGTGATTGCCCATGCCAGCCGTACGGGGAACTGGGAGAAAGTACCCAGGACTTCTTCTTCAATCTCTTTTTTCTTTTCGTTGTATTTATAGCGGATATTTTTCCAGTGTTCCGGCTTGACGTCACATTCTTTTCCATCATCGGTGATGACGTAGAGAGTTTCTTCTATTTCATCAAAGCCGCTGACTATGCCAATAGTACCATTCACCCAGCGGCGGTCGAAGTCATTTTTGATAAAGATAACCTGTGCTCCCGGTTTTAGTACCAGCTCGCGCGATGTGGGCAGGCTGCTTTCCGGGAAATCTCCTGTGACTTCACCCCGGAAGGTAACAGAGTCACCGGGTAGTTCTGCCAGTTTCTGGTCGTTGATGTAGTCTACATTATCGCGGCGTGTAGCGAGGGTGATGTACATATCTTCCTCATTTTCCTCAATGTCAGTGCCATAGCGTGTATTGAGTAATTGCAAGTCGGCTGCACCGGCGGTGTTACTGCGGATATGGTCCAGAACACTGACAAATACTTTATCCGTTTGACGATACACCTTTTGGAGTTCGATGGAAACAAGGTCTATCTGGCTGAAAACTCTTGCTGAGAAAAAGTAAGGAGTAGGATAGAAGCGGTTTAGTATTTCCCGTTCATCTCCCTTAACGACAGGCTCGAGTTGGAAAACATCACCTACTAACAGAAGCTGTTTTCCGCCGAAGGGCTCACGCAGGTTGCGTGAATAGACTCGCAGGATGCGGTCTACGGCATCGATAATATCCGCCCGTACCATGGAAATCTCGTCGATAATGATAAGTTCCAGTTCTTCCAGTAACTTTCGCTGCGGCTTGGTATACCTGAAGAATTCGTGGATGCGCCCGCGTTGCAGGCTCAGGTTCGGATCATCAGGTAGCAGAGGATGAAACGGTAATTTGAAGAAACTGTGCAAGGTGCTGCCACCGGCATTGATGGCGGCAATACCGGTAGGAGCCAATACTACATACTTCTTTTTTATATTCTCGCAGATATATCGCAGAAAGGTAGACTTACCCGTACCTGCCTTTCCGGTTAGAAATACGGACTGGCGAGTATATTGTATAAGACTCAGGGCATCCTGAAACTCTTTATTGTTGGTATCTATCGACTGCGACAAGGTAGAATGAAATCGTATTTAAATGATTGAAAAATGTTTGAGCGCATTGGCTATTCCGTTTTCGTCCACTGAGGTGGTGATGTAGTTGGCATGTTCCTTCACTTCATCCACTGCATTACCCATAGCCACACCAATGGCAGCATGGCGTAACATGCTTACATCATTGCCGCCATCTCCGAATGCCATCGTCTCTTCCAGGCGAATGCCGAAATGACGAATAATTTCGTCGATTCCCTTTTGCTTGGTATTTCCTTTTGCGGTAATGTCGGTAAAAGCAGGAAACCAGCGTCCGGCTTCACAACCGGGAAGTTGTGGGAGAATAACTTTCTCTTGCTCCAGGGTGATGAACGGAGTCATCTGGAATATTTCTTGTCTGATAGCTTCTTCGGGTGTCTTTTCCGGAATTATATCCACCCTAAGATAATCGTTGAATATCTTCTTTACCATCTTATCAGGTTGGCAGACACAGACATCATGCTCACTCACGAAAATGCAAGGGAAATTCTGCTCAGCAGAGATACATGCAAGCTTTTGTACGTCAGTGGCAGGAATTGCACTCTTATAAATCACTTCTTTGCCTACGAAACAATATCCGCCGTTCATGGTTATATAACCATCTATGAGTTCACGGTCCTGCAAGGCAGAAAGGTTGTTGATGATAACAGCGGGACGTCCCGTGGCGATAAATATCCGAATGCCTTTGGCTTTGGCAGCGGCGATGGCTTCGATGGTGGTTTCGGGGATAGCATGTGTATCAAAACTCACTAAAGTGCCGTCGATGTCAAAAAACAGGGCTTTAATCATATATTTTTTATTTTACTTGGATGCAAAAGTACTCAAAAGTGAGGATATTTTGTACTTTTGTCTCCTAAAGAAATCGTAAATAGTGACTATACATTAATAAAATAGCAAAAGCTGTTTTGAACGTAGTTAAATCGTAGATGAAAAAGCATTCCTTCAAAGATTGGTTGATCGCTGTACGCCCTTGGTCATTCCCGGCGTCGGCAATGCCGGTGATTGTGACGCTGGCGTATTTGTATTGGGCATACGGGGTAATAGAGTGGGCGAACGGACTGCTGGCGTTGGTCGGTATTGTTATTTTCCATGCTTCGGGAAATGCATGGAGTGATTATTTCGATTTTGAACGAGGAGTAGACCGCGTAGATACCTTCGGTGTGAAGACTCTGACGAGTGGGCAGTTCATGCCATTGGAAATACGCAACCTGGCTATAGGATTAATGGTACCGGCAGTGGTTATCGGCCTTTGGCTGGTTACACGTACCGGACTTCCCTTGTTATGGATAGGAGTTTGCGGTGCCATGTGTTCGTTGCTCTATCCGTGTCTGAAGTACCGGGCTTTCGGTGATTTTGTTATTTTCGTGGCTTATGCTATTCTGCCTACTTTGGGAATAACTTATATAACAATGGGGAGATTCCTGCCTGATGTATGGTTGATCATTGTTCCGGTAGGCTTGATAACAGTAGCCATCCTGCATGCTAATAATACGCGTGATATCGGTACGGATGTACGGGCAAAGATCAGTACGCTTGCTATGAAGTTGGGAGTGAAGACTGATATTTACCTCTATATGTTTGAAGTACTGTTTCCATTCTTGTGGATTGCGATTTGTGCATTACTGGGCTACTTTCCATGGTGGTCTCTGTTGACTATAATAGGAATTCTGCCGGCTATAGCCAATGCCCGTACTATGTTGCGGTTACCGAAAGAAGGGATTGGTGCAATCTCTAATCTGGATGAAAAGACGGCGAAACTGCAACTTTTGTTCAGCTTACTGTTTACGGTTACATTTTTAATATAGTATGAAACGAATTATCATCCCTTTGCTGATAGCTGCTTTCTTGTGGTTTTTCATGTTCTCTCCCTGGACAAGCGGCATATTCAACTTCTGGACAGCAATGAGCTTTTCAGCGGTTATACTGATGAATATGTCTTTTGCACTTCGTCCGCAGTGGTGGGTAGAAGATGTGAAGTTCGATTGGAAGAATATTGCCGGAGGTGTGGCTTTGTCCGTTGTATTATGGGGAATATTCTGGATAGGGGATAAAGCTTCTGCCTGGCTTTTTGACTTTGCCCGCCCGCAGGTAGAACTTATTTATGGTATGAAGACCGGGGAAAATCCCTGGCTACTCTCTATACTGTTACTCATATTGATAGGCCCTGCAGAAGAAATCTTTTGGCGTGGCTATGTACAGAATGCACTATCGAAACGTTGGAACTCGAATACAGGTTTCATTGTGACGACGCTGGTCTATGCCTTGGTGCACATTTGGTCGTTTAACTTTATGCTGGTGATGGCAGCATTGGTAGTTGGAGCTATCTGGGGACTGGCTTACAGGCTGTATCCGCAGAAGTTAGGGGCACTGATCGTGTCGCATGCGGTGTGGGATGTGGCGGTGTTTGTACTCTTTCCGATATGAGAATGGGTACTATGATTTGTGTGACTTACGTAAATAGAAATAGAACGATGAAATACAATTTTGATGAAATCATTGAACGCCGTGGTACCAACTCCGTGAAGTGGGATGGCGTAAAAAATATCTGGGGACGTGATGATTTACTCCCTATGTGGGTAGCTGATATGGATTTCCGCACTCCGCCTTTTGTAATGGACGCTTTGAAAAAGCGCTTGGAACATGAGGTGTTGGGATATACTTTTGCCTGTGAAGAATGGTATACTTCCATTTGTGCATGGTTGCGCGATCGTCACGGATGGGATATATCCCGTGAGATGTTGACATTTGTCCCGGGGATTGTCCGTGGACAGGCTTTTGCCTTGCAGTGTTTCACTAATCCGGGTGATAAAGTGATGGTGATGACTCCTGTCTATCATCCTTTCTTTCTGGTGACCGAACGCATGGGGCGTGAAGTGGTATATTCGCCTCTGGAACTATGTGACGGACAGTATCAGATTGACTTTGAACGTTTCCGCAAAGATATACAAGATTGTAAAGTGCTCATTCTGTGTAATCCTCATAATCCCGGTGGGCGTGTCTGGACGGCGGATGAACTGAGAGAAATAGCTGCCATTTGTTATGACAGTGGTACTTTTGTGATCTCTGATGAGATACATGCTGACTTGACTTTGCCACCTTATAAGCATCATCCGTTTGCCACGGTTTCTGAAAAAGCAGCTGCAAATTCTCTTGTTTTTATGGCTCCCAGTAAAGCATTCAATATGCCGGGGTTGGGCAGTTCGTATGCAATCACTGTTGATAAAGGTATTCGTGAGCGTTTCCAGACTTTTATGGAAGCTGGTGAGTTTTCCGAAGGACATTTGCTTGCTTATATCGGTGCGGCAGCGGCTTATATGCATGGTGCAGAATGGCTGGAACAGATGCTCGACTATATAAAAGGAAATATAGACTTTACTGAGAACTACCTGGAAGAATATATTCCGGGCATCAGTATGATACGTCCGCAGGCTTCTTACCTTGTTTTTCTGGATTGTCGCGCTTTAGGGCTGACACAAGAGGCATTGACTCGTCTTTTTGCAGAGAAAGCACACTTGGCTCTGAATGATGGAACCATGTTCGGTGTGCCGGGAGAAGGTTTTATGCGATTGAATATCGGTTGTCCCCGTTCGGTGCTGGAGCAGGCTTTGAAGCAACTACGTGATGCGGTTGTACAGTGATTTAGAAAGGAGACTATACCTTTGTTGCCTGTGAAGGGCTATACTATATGAAGAAACTCTTATATCTTTTCATCATAAGTAGTATTCTGCTGTGTGCTTGCAGGCATACGGACAATACTACTTTGCTTCGCCAGGCGGATGCAGTGATTTATGGAAATTCGGATAGTGCTATGAAGCTTCTGTCATCAATCAAGAATCCGGAGCGGTTGCCGTTTGAGGAAAAGATGCTGTATGGTTGGCTGCGTACATTTGTGCATAATGTACGGGGAAATTCCATGACGGAGGACTCTCTGATTCTTCCGGCATTCGATTACTTTGTTGCCGGTTCGGACACGGTGAAAATGCTTAATTCATTTGTGTTGAAATCCAAGTATTTATATTGGCAGAAAAGACATGAAGAAGCTATGTCTGTACTTGATAGTGGTATCGCAGCAGCTACAGCCTGTAGAGATACTTATCTGATGGTCAGCATGCTTGCTGAGAAAGCTAACAGGTATGTATATGTTGATAAGGATTATAAAAAGGCAATAGAAGCACATCTCCGGGCGATTGCTATTCGTGAAGATGAAGGATTGTGCTATTCTTTGGGTATTGCCATGGGACTGCAGGGGAATGATTCTGCTTCTTACTATATGGACCGGAGCATTGCCTTGGTGGAGCAGAAGAAGGATACGGCTCGCTTGGTACATTATCTGCGAAACTATGCACAAATGTTGTCTTATATCGGCAATGATTACGAAAAGGCAGCAGTTGTTTCGAAACGCTTGCGAAGCCTGACGCCGGACGGAGGGCAGATTGCAATGACTGATCTGGTGCTGACAGAATGTTTTCTAAAGATGGGAAAACTGGATTCTGCCCAATATTATCTTGACCAGGGCAGATCGCTGCTTGCTTGTCAGGAGAAGTTTCTGACTACAGAAAATATGATGAGTTATTATCAGGGATTGATAGATTATACTCGTCATCGTACGTTTGACTTCCTGAAAGTGATGCGATATAATGACTCTGTTCACAATGCCCTTTATGCCTTGCAAAGTACTATCCGGCGAAAGGACGAAAGCAAAGAGTCACTTTCGAATGCTAACTTGATGCTGACGGTGGAACGGCAAGAGGCACAGCTGACATTATTAGGTTGTTTGCTGTTGTTGGTTGTAGTAGGTGGCGGGGCCTTTTTTTATATCCGGAGGCGTCGTCATCGCTTGATTGAGGCGGAAGAACGTATTGAAACACTAAATCGCTTGCTGGCAGATGCTACAAAAGGAGATGATGAACAGAGAGTTGCCGGAAGTACTGATAAAGAAGTGGAAGATGGACAGTTTTTCCGAAAGATACTTTTGCAACAGTTGGGCATTATACGCTTGGTTGCTACACAACCTACATCTCAAAATCAGGAGTTGCTTCGTCGTATATCCGGTATCACGAACCGCGAGTTGCCGGTAGAAAGCCTTTTAGTGTGGGAGGATCTGTATCCCGTAATCGACCGTATATATAATGGGTTCTATACCCAAATGAACCGGCGTTTCGGTTCTGTGCTTATTGATAAGGAACAGCAGCTTTGTTGTCTGCTTTGCGCAGAATTCTCGACGAAAGAGATTAGTGTTGTGACACAACAAAGCATTCCAACCATTTATCAGCGGAAGACAAATATCCGAAAGAAACTTGGAATGGGAGAGAAGGAGGACATTGTCGGGTTCATTTTAGAGAAATAAGGCTTGTTTTCTCGTCAACTAATTCATATCAAGAAAGTAATGAAGCAAATGATTCAGTAGTACTATCCGTCATCCTGTAGTCGAAGGATCTCTTCCCTTACTGTATAGCGCAGCCTTATGCCAAGAGAGTAGATTCTTCGACTACGCTCAGAATGACGGATAGTCCGCAAATCACTTCATTCATAACCGCTACAGAAATGAATTAAAGATTGCTGATGAATTTTTTTGTTAATTTACTGATAATCAATGAATAGTATTTACCGACTGTTTACTGCAAAATGTAAAAGCATTTACCGCCGTATGTAACGGCTTTTACCCCTTATTGTAACGACCTTTACCACGGCATGTAACGGTCTTTACCGCGGTATGTAAATGGAGTTACCGTGTGGAGTGAACAAAGTTACCATTTGGGGTAAACTGAATTTTCATGAAAGGAAAACGACTGTGTCCTTATCACATTTTGTTCATATCCCTCCCAAAATGAACAACCCTTTCTTCAATGCATATAGATAGTATATAGACCTTAAAAAGGTAAATATAGAGAGTGAAGAGTGTAATTCGTTGATAATGAGATGTATTTATGCTGCTAATATAGAACTTTTATATCCTGATATAGACCGTTTGAGATACGTTTCACCCTTAAATTTGCATCAGGTAAAAACGAAAAGTGAAACATTAAGATCAATCAAATGATGAAAGCAAATTCAATGAAGTCTATTGGGAAAAGACTTACGTTCTTATTCCTTATGTTATGTGTAGCGGTTTCTATTTCTGCTCAAAGCTATCAACTCTCCGGTTGCGTACAAGATGAAAACAATCAGCCGATGGAAGTAGCAAACATCCTTTTAAAGCAAGCTAAAGACAGTACATACATTACAGGTATGCTGACGGACGCACAAGGTTGTTTTACTTTTACTCAACCTAAAGGGAAATATCTGTTGCATATCACTCTAATCGGTTGTGAAGACATCTACCTGCCTGTCTCTTTACAGGAAAATAAGAATGTAGGTATGCTCACCCTGAAATCCTCTTCTACCTTTTTAAATGAAGTGACTGTCACAGCCGCCCGTCCGGTAATTAAACGTCTGGTGGACAGAGTGGTTTTTGATACTCACAACTCCATTGCCTCTGCCGGTGGAAATGCACTCGACCTTTTGCGCGAAGTACCTGGTTTGCGTGTAGGACAGAATAGCATTGATATTATAGGTAAAGGAGGCGTGAAAGTGTATATCAACGACCGTGAAACGAAACTTTCCGGCGACGAACTGATCGACTATCTCCGGTCTTATGACGCTTCGCAGATACAGAAAGTAGAAGTGATCACCACTCCACCGTCCAAGTATGATGCAGCAGGTAATGCAGGTATCATCAACATACGCCTGAAATCGCGTCCTAAAGATTACTTGGGAGGTACGGTATCCACTTCGTATAATGTCAGTGAGAAGGATAATTACGGCTATGGCGGAGTAAACCTGAATATCAGTAAAGGCCGTGTATCCTCATTCGTCAATGCAGGTACCACACAAGGTAACTATGAAACGCGTGAAGCAAACCGCCGCTATTTCGCCAAGAATACCTGGGACGGACGCACGGATTACAAGAAGTATATGCAGAGTTATTATGGTCAGGCAGGTGTGGACGTTGCTTTGGAGCGTAACTGGACTGTAGGTCTGCAAGCTGTTTATAATTATGGTAATCCTAAAGATGCCAAAGCCGTTTCCGTTACGGAAGTTTATGATGTAGCTACTACCCGTTTGGATTCTCTTCTGTTTTCAGATAGCAAAGAAGGAGGCAAGTCCGATCGTCTTAACTTGAATTTCCATACAGATAAGACTTGGGGTGATAAAGGCAAAAAGATGACTTGGGATGTGGACTACCTGCGTGATAACCGGGATAGTCATATGGGCTTTCTGTCCGAAACTCAGACTCCTGACGGTGTAGCAATACCTGGAACCAATTTTGATTATAGCTATCTGCAAGACCGTAAGGTAGACGTATTCTCTTCTGCACTCGACTTTACACTTCCGTTTGAAAAGTATAAGGTAACTGCAGGTGCCAAGGTCTCTTTCACAGATACCCGCAATCGCATCAATTATGATACTTCGGACCCGACACTGGTGCAGGATGATTACTTCCACTATAAGGAACAGATTTATGCCCTTTATGCCGATTACAATCGTGCGTTCTCCAAACAGTTTTCTATGCAGTTGGGCGTACGTATGGAGCACACCCGTACTACCGGTATTTCCGAGTCGGCGAATAAGACAGACAAGCATGATTATACCCGTCTGTTTCCTACGCTCTACTTCTTGTACTCACCTAATGAACTGAATGCATTGAATCTTAGCTTATCCAACCGTATTTCACGTCCCTCGCAGAATATGGTGAATCCGTTCCCGTTCTATCAGAATAAGTACACTTATGCTTGTGGAAAGGAAGATTTGAAACCGAGTTATACGTATAATGCCGAATTGGGATATACATTTAAGAACAATCTTAATTTTTCCGCTTTCTATTCTTATTCGGACGATGTATTCTTCCAGGTGGTAGGTTTGGATCCGGAAACAAATGTCAGCTCTTTCCTGTGGGATAACTTTATGGAAACGCACTCTTTTGGATTGAATAATTCATATACATTCCGTACAGGATGGATGCAGGCTTATGTACAGCATGGGGTAAACTATAGCCGTACGACTTCCAGCGCCGCTTCCACATCTGCCGAAGAGAAAGGATGGGCCTATAATGCCAGTTTGCGCAATACGTTCTTCTTCAATCCGAAGAAGACATTCATTGGAACGCTTTCCGGTTGGTTCACTTCGCGTCAATATAGTGGGGTTTATCTGATAAAGCCTAATTACGGTATCAATGCAGGTTTGCTTTATCGTATGCTGGATAATAAACTCAGTCTTAGCCTGAATGTGAATAATATCCTGATCAGTCATTCCAAACTTGAGACGGTATCCAACGGTGTCCGGATGACGACAGATAATCAGTTTGCCTTTACCGGTTTCCGCATCGGTGTTTCCTACACATTTGGTGGAGATATCCGCAGTAAAGGGCAACGTAATAGTAACTCAGATATCCAGAATAGATTATAAATATTGCTTTCATCGTTTTTACCTATTTGAAAGCACTCCTGTAACGGGAGACGGGCGGCTTGTCGATATGAAACGGAGGTTTCAATCGGGAAGCTGTCTTTTGGTGTGAATGTGGTTTGATAGGTGGGTTTCGCCGTTTTATAGCATCAGTCCCCCTTTTCTATCAGTTTTTCCCCCTCTTTTCACTATGGATTCCTCACTTTTGCATCACATGAACCAATCTTAGAAGAGAGTATATATGAAAAACGAAATGAAAAACAGAATGAACGGGGCGTACATTATACGTTTCTTATGTCTGGCCTTATTCCTGCTTCCAATCATACCGGCAGGAGCGAGTGTCCTGCCTGATGATGAACAAACGGAAACAACAAAGGAACTGATAGCTTTTCCCGGCGCCGAAGGCTTCGGGCGGAATACAACAGGTGGCCGTGGAGGCAAAGTCTATCATGTAACGACTTTGGAAGATGGTCTGCAGGAAGGGACGTTACGCTATGCCCTTTCACAGGAGGGAGCACGTACGGTTGTCTTTGATGTAGCCGGAACGATCTTCCTGGATAAACGCCTTGATATCATTAATGGGGATTTAACCATTGCTGGGCAGAGTGCGCCGGGACAAGGTGTCTGTATAGCCCGTTATCCGGTAACTATCAATGCTGATAATGTAATAGTCCGCTATTTGCGTTTTCGTGTAGGCAACGAAGGAGGTGGAGAGCCTGACGGACTTGGAAGTACAGATTGCAGGAATCTAATCATTGACCATTGCTCTATTAGTTGGTCGGTAGATGAATGTTGTTCTATATATGGTGGTGAGAATCTGACTGTTCAATGGTGCCTGGTTTCCGAAAGTCTTCGCACAGCAGGTCATGCTAAAGGCAAACATGGATATGGAGCCATCTGGGGAGGAGCAAAAGCTTCTTTTCATCATAATCTACTGGCACATCACGAAAGTCGTGTACCCCGTCTGGGACCTCGTCCATTTACTCAGGAACGCGAACACATGGATATGAGGAATAACGTATTCTACAACTGGGCTGGAAACGGTTGCTATGGCGGAGAAGGCATGTGTATCAATATTGTGAACAATTATTATAAACCAGGACCGGCTACACCGAAAAACAGCCCTGTCCGCTACCGTATTGCTGCCATAGGAGTACGCATAAAGAAGTATTGCATGAATGCAGACGGCACTCCCAATGCCTGGAAACCAATGGAACACGTATGGGGGAAATTCTATGTAGACGGCAATATCATCGAAGGAAATGAGGAAGTAACCCAAGATAACTGGACCAAAGGTATTTACGGGCAAATCAATAATGCTTCTTGTGACAATACATTCACAAAGAAAGTGAAAAAGGAAATGCGTCTGTCCGAACCTCTGGATGCAGGCATTATCACTACTCATAGTGCAAAACAAGCTTATGAGCTCGTATTGGATCAAGCGGGATGTTCCAGGCAACGGGATGCCATTGATATACGTGTTATAGAAGAAACCAGAAACGGTACGGCTACCTATATCGGTAGTGTGACAAAAGGAGCGGAAAGTGTTCCCGGCCTGATAGACTTGCCGGCAGATGTGAAACCGGAAGGAGCCACCAACCCTTGGCCTACATTGAGCGATGGAGGCATTACAGCCGATGAACTGCGGGATACTGATGGAGACGGCATACCCGATGTTTGGGAAGCGGCCCATGGACTGAATCCGAAAGATGTTTCCGATGGCATTGCCACTACATTGAGTAAAGAAGGTTATACCAATCTGGAAGTTTATCTGAACGGCCTGGTAAAGTAAAATTCAAACCAATTATTAAATATATTAAGTATGAAGAAGATAATTCTTACGGCATTATTTATGGGCATTTTATTAGGAGGTCATGCCCGGAATACTGCATCACCATTTCAGGCTGTAGTGGCCCAGGATGGTAGTGGTGACTACACAAGCATTCAGGCTGCTATTGATGCAGTACCCGACAACCGGCAAGAGCCGTGGTTGATTTTCGTAAAGAACGGTTCGTACCGGGAACATGTGGTAATACCCGAAACCAAAACGTATGTCCACCTGATCGGTCAGGACAAGGATAAAACCATCATCCATCATCTCCTGAATGTAGGTGGAAAGCCTGAAGAAGGTACAGAACCGGCAAAGACGGCTTTTTGGAAACATTCGGTTCATAATCCCTTTTCCGAAGTCTATAAGTTTGAGGGGAGCGTTGTTAAGGTGAAAGCCGATCATTTCTATACTGAGAATATCTCTTATGTGAACGATTGGGGGGTAGAGAGCCAGAATGGTCCACAGGCATTGGCTATGAGCAGCCAGGCAGATTGTGCAGCGTTCAATAACTGCATTTTCCGTTCTTTTCAAGACACCTGGATGACTTCTACTAATGATTCTCACCGCCACTATGTGAAAGACTGTTGGATTGAAGGTGCAGTCGATTATTTTTATGGTGGGGGAGATGCTTTACTTGAAAACTGTACATTATATAATGTACGTAGCGGTTCTGTAATTGTCGCTCCCTGTCATAAGGATGCAAAGTTCGGATATATTTTCCGTGATTGCATTGTGGATGGCAATGCCTCTGCTGCCGACGGTAAACAGAAGTTGGGGCGTCCCTGGCACAACTCGCCGCGTGCTGTCTATATACATACCACTATGCGCATTCCTCTTGCTCCCGAGGGTTGGACCAATATGGGAGCTATTCCCGGATTATTTGCAGAGTATGATAGTCGTGATGCCGAAGGTAATGTACTCGACTTGAGCCTACGCAAAACAGAATATGACGGACGCGGACCAAATAACCCGCCAAAAGGCTCTTGTCGTGCTATCGTTACCAAAGAGGAGGCGGATAGCTATGTATACGAACGTATCATTCCGGGTAATGACGGATGGGATCCTCGTACAATGATGGAAAAACTACCGGCTCCGCAGAATCTGAAAAAACAAGGAACGAAGATTACTTGGAAAGCTGTATCCGATGCTGCCGGTTATATCATTTTCGATAATGATCAGGTGGTGGGTTTTGCTCAAAAGCCGGTTTTCGAAACAGGATTCGTGATGAAAGGAAATTTAAAAGTACGTGCGGTCAATCGTTATGGTTCATTAGGACTTGAGAGTGCTCTTTAAGTTAATGAATCGTAATGGCACTATAACACATTGACATTTTTTGCATGTGAGATCCCGGGCTTGTGAAAGTCTGGGATTTTTTGTGTAACCCCCTTGTATTTATTGTTCTAACAGATATTTTCCTCTTTTTCCGATAGTTTTTACTCCTCTCTCCATCCGTAAATTGTCACATTTGCAACAGGAAAAAATATGTGAAACTAAATCCTTTATTAATGTGAAACAAAAATCTGTAGAAATGAAAAACAAGTGTTTTGTATGGCTAATGGCTATACTGTTGATGGTTCCTATCGGACTGTCTGCACAAGAGATTACTGTTAAAGGTAATGTGACAGACTCCACGGGAGAAGGTGTTATCGGTGCATCCGTTGTAGAAAAGGGTAATGCAGGTAACGGAACGATTACCGATATAAACGGTGATTTTACTCTGAAGGTCAGTGGCAAAGGTAAGAAACTGGTTATCTCATATATAGGTATGCAGGCCCAGGAGATAGATGCCGTTGCCGGGAAGACGCTAAGTATTAAGCTTCAGGACGACTCTAAAATGTTGGATGAAGTAGTCGTTGTAGGTTACGGTACGATGAAGAAGAAAGACCTGACCGGTTCTGTTTCTTCTATGAACGACAAGGTACTGAAAGATATCCCTGTAACTTCTGCCTTGCAGGCTATGAGCGGACATCTGGCAGGTGTGAACGTAACGGTAACGGACGGTTCTCCCGATGCCGAAATCAAAGTACGTGTACGCGGTGGTGGTTCTATTACCCAGGATAATTCTCCGCTTTATATCGTAGATGGCTTTATCGTGAAGAATATTAATGATATTCCTCCCGGTGACATCCAGGATATCAGTGTATTGAAAGATGCTTCTTCTACGGCAATCTATGGTGCCAAGGGTGCTAATGGTGTAGTTCTGGTGACTACAAAGAGTGGTAAAGCCGGTAAGACAGTGGTAGATGTGAACTCCTATGTTGGTATAAAGAAAACCTACAATCTGACGGATGTCCTTTCTCCTTATGAATATGTATATTATCAGAAGGAAATCGATTCGAGCCCGAATGTATCCAGTGCAGGCTTCTACAGCATGTATGGTATGTGGGATGATATAGACCTTTACAAATACCGTGAAGGTATCGACTGGCAGGATCAGCTGTACGGCAATACCGGTGTACAGAAGAATTTCAATGTATCGCTTTCGGGTGGTACGGAAACTATGCGCTACAATATCAGTTATACACGTGATGATGAAGATTACATCATGTTGAACTCTAACTATGTACGTGATAACTTCAACATTAAGCTGAATAAATCTTTTGGTAAAGTCATTGATCTGGACGTTACAGCCCGTACTACGAATACGGTGATTGATGGTCCCGACGTATCCGGTGGACGTAAGCTCCGTGATGGTGTCAAGTATGCTCCGGTAAAGAGTATAACGACTTTGTCTATGGAGAACCTGGTGGGTACCAGCGAGGAGCTCGACTGGGCAGAATCTGCTAGTATGTTGAATGATCCGATTTACAACATTACCAATGAGTTTAAGAAACAGTACTCATTTGTTAATTCTTATAATGTCGGTTTGACATTCCATATCATCAAAGGTTTGGATTATCGTGTTCAGGGTAGCTACTCTTACGAGAAAGCACATACGGATAATATATGGTTGAAGAAGACCGGTGAATCTAATGCTAATGGTGGACAGCCCGTTGCCAAACGTGAATATACCGATGGTTATCGTTTTACGATACAGAATCATCTGACGTATGATTTTACGGTTGCAAAAGATCACCGTTTCAATATTATGTTTGGACAGGAGATTTTCTCCGGCAAATCGGACAAGATGACCCTTCAATCCAAATTCTTCCCGAAGGACTTTACAGCAGAACAAGTATTGGCTATGTGGAATTATGGTGAACCGTTGCCTACTTATAATGATATAGGTGAGCCGTCGCGTACCTCTTCTTTCTTCGGTCGTCTGAACTATACGTTGAAAGACCGTTATTATCTGACTTTCACAGCTCGTGAAGATGGTACAAACGTATTTGCTCCGGGCAAACAATGGGGTTTCTTCCCCGCTGGTGCTTTGGCATGGCGTCTGTCTGAGGAGCCTTTTATGGAAGCTACTAAAAGTTGGCTTTCTAATGCTAAGCTTCGTTTAAGTTACGGACAGGTAGGTAATGCACGTGTAGGTTCTTACTGGCGTCAGCAATACAGTTTCGAAAGCTCTGCAAACAGACTCTACTATATCGGTGAGAAAGTGCAAAGTGGTTTGAAACCAACCAATACACTCCGTAACGAGAACCTGACTTGGGAAACCAAGACTTCTGCCAACATCGGTTTGGATCTGGGATTCTTTAATGATAAAGTGAATGTGGTAATCGATGCTTATAAGGATGTAACTAAGGATTTGATTCTGGCTGTGGATATCCCGACTCATTCCGGTTACGACACTCAATACCGCAACCTGGGACAGACTACTAACAAAGGTGTGGAGTTGACAGCTAACTGGTATGCCGTTGAAACTAAGGACTTCAACTTGTCATTGGGTTTCAATATCTCTTTCAACCGCAATACTGTTGACAAACTGGATGGTTCCGACTCTATGATTGCTACTTCCGGCTGGGGAGTAAGTATCGGTTCGGATGATTATCGTGCCATTGTAGGTAAATCCATTGGTCAGATCTATGGTTACAAACAAGATGGTTTCTATTCTTTTGATGACTTTACTTTTAACGAAGAAACGAAACGTTGGATCATCAAACCGGGTGTAGCCGATTGTAGTGATATTATTGCAACCAGCGGTAACTGGTTTGGTCCTGGACACATGAAACTAAAGAAATTGACGGATGATGGTTCTGATAAAGTCACTACGAATGACCGTACCGTCATTGGTAATGCCATGCCGAAACATACTGGTGGTTTCAATATCAATGCGGACTATAAAGGCATCGACTTTGGTGTACAGTTCAACTGGAGTTATGGTAATGACATTCTGAATGCCAATAAAATAGATAATACTACGTATGCAGGTTCCAAGAAGTATCAGAATCTGAGTAGCGATATGGCCTTGGATAAGCGTTTTACCACTATCGATCCTGAAACCGGTTACAATATCATGTATGGTGAATATGCGAATCCGGCACGTTTGCAGGAAATCAATCAGAATGCTACGATCTGGCATCCATTGATGAACTCTACGGTCATGACGGACTATGCTATCGAAGATGGTTCATTCCTTCGCTTGAGTAATCTTACAATCGGTTATACTTTACCGAAGGCTTGGACTAAGAAGTTCCTGGTTGAGAAGTTGCGTGTATACTTCACTGGTTACAACCTGCATTGTTGGACAAAGTATTCCGGACAAGATCCTGAGGTAGATACCCGTCGTAGCACTCCATTGACCCCGGGTGTTGACTACTCTGCTTACCCGAAAGCTCATTCATTCTTATTTGGTATTAACCTGACACTCTAAAAAACTAATGATCATGAAGAAATTATATATATTAACTTTGGCAGCTGCCATGCTGATCACTACTTCATGTGATGATTTCCTGGCAACTGACACCCCCTCCAAACAAAGTAACACAAATGTGTTCAATACCGAGGCTATGGCCGAGGCTGCCCTGATGGGAGTTTATGCTACCATGTCCGATACGTATGTTTACGGACAGAAAATATCTGTGAACTGGCAGAATATCAGTGATACGGAAAATTGTAACCTTTATCTGACTAACTATAAAGAAGTAAATAGCGACTATGGTCAGAACCACTATTATGGTAATTCTGGCAACTCTACCACTCGTTGGAACAATATCTTCCGTTTTGCAGAACTTGCTTCTGCTGCCGTAGAAGGAATGCGTGGAGGTGAATTGCTGAAGACAAATCCGACTGTCGGTAAGCCGTTATTAGGTGAAGCTTTGACTCTGAGAGCATTGGCTTATTTTGAATTGGTGCGTATCTATGGAGATATTCCTTATAAGAAAACAACTTCCAATTCTGACCTTTCCAATGTATATATCGGTAAGATTGACCGTGATACTGTATATGCCGACCTTGTGAAGAACTTGCAGGAAGCCATCGAATACCTGCCTTGGTTAGGTAGTGGTAAAGCTTCTACTGCTGAACGTATCAGCAAAGGTTTTGCTAAAGGCCTGTTGGCACGTGTGGCCTTATTCGCAGGTGGATGGTCGTTGCGTGATGGTAATCAATTCCCTGATATGCAGCTGGAGAAGCATCCTACCATCCCTGAAATGAATGGATATTATGTAGGTCGTGTGAAGAACTATAAAGAGTACTATGAAATAGCAGCTAAACAATGTGCTGAAATTCTGGGTGATCCTGAGAATCCGCATCAATTGGATCCTGACTTTGAGAATATCTGGAAAACGGTAAATCATCTGGATCAGAATCCTTATAATGAAAATCTTTATGAAGTTGGTTTAGGTGTAGGTAATACCGGTGACGTGGGCACTCTGATGGGTTGGGAAGTTCAACAAGGCTCTATGTACGGACAGCAAGGTATGGGTAGTAGCTATGTTACTTCTACAATTTATTACTTCTATTCTTTTGGTAAGACGGATAAGCGCCGTGACGTTACATTGACTTTCGGTCGCTGGCGTAAAGAGAATTATGAGGATTTGAGTCTGAATGCTACGAATGTACACTATGCTAAATGGCGTATGTACTGGACCAGTGAAACCTATCGTGCCCTTCACCTGGCTGCTGCCGGCCGTGTGGCTACCGGTATCAACTGGATTGTAATGCGTTATTCTGATATTTATCTGATGTTTGCTGAGGCTATGAATGAGCTTTACGGACCGGATCATCAGAATACAACGGCAGGTATGACAGCCCGTCAAGCTCTGGAAAAAGTACGTGAACGTGCATTTGGATCCGGTTCTTCTGAAATTACGAAGTATGATTCTGACTTCTTCAATGCTATAGTGAATGAACGTGCCTGGGAATTTGGTGGTGAAGGTGTTCGTAAAATGGACCTGATTCGTTGGGGGCTGTTGGATAGTAAGATTGAAGCTATGAAAGAAAGCCTTTGCCTGATGCTTGATAACCAACATCCGGTGACCATCTTTGATAAGACTTATCAGCCTTCGGATTTCCCGACTGTATTGTACTATAAGATGCGGACAGATGATAAACTGTATGTAGATTATTCATCACCCAATTATTATCAGGAACTGGGTACGGCTCCTGCAGGCTATGAAAAGATTGACTGGTTTCCGAAAACTTATGCAAAACCTGAAACCGGGTCAGGCACTACTTATCGTGACGAACTTGCCAAGATTCTGGTAATGGCTACCGGTATCAATGCATCTTACGACTATAGTGCATTACTGGGAAAACTGAAGAATGGTGGTGAGATTGGTGATATGTTGAAACAATATCCTATTGGCAACGGAACTTGTAACTATCGTCATCCTTATGCTATCTATGATACGGATATTTATCAGTCCAAGGGTTTTTTGGTAAATTCCTATGGTTATTAATAAACGGACAACAGAATTAAAAAATGAAGATTATGAAACTTAAAAGCATATTCGCATCCCTTGTCATGACAGCCGCACTCTTTTCTTCGTGCGACCGTGACGTAAACGATTGGGAAGTGGCCACCGGTGAGAACCGTTTGTTTAAGCCTTTGATTTTCGAGGCAAGTACGTTGAAGCCTACTTCCATTCAGATTAAACACACTAAAGTAGTTGACGCTGCTAACTATGTATTTGAATTCAGTAAAGATGCCGACTTTGCAACGATTGACAAATCTGTTGTTATTCTGGCTGATACTCTGACTCCGTTTGCAGATTCAAATACAGCGATGAAAGTAGAATACCGTACTTGGTTTGAAGGGCTTGATGGTACTACCAATTATTGGGTACGTATGCATGCTGAGAATGCAGATGCATCATTAAAGTCAAAGTTGAGCTCATTTACCTTTATCACTCCGGCGGAACAAATATTCAGGAGTTACAGACCTACAGTTAATAGCCTGACTTTCCTTTGGGAAGAGACAGATCGGGTTACGAATCTTGTATTGATGAATGAAGATAGTACAGTAGTTGAAAACCGTGTGCTGACTACTGCTGAGATACAGAATGCTGCTGCAACATTTGAAGGCCTGGATATGGGAGTACCTTATATTGCTCAGATTTTCTACAATGAAGTATTGCGTGGAACACTGAATACGAAAACTTCAGGTTCGTCCGGCAGTCTTATTTTTAATATTAATATTCCTGGCATTACTGCTGAGGATATATCAACGGCTTTGGCAGGACATGCTGCTGAAGGGACTAAAAAAGTTACTGTGAATTTTGCCTCTGGTATGGAATTTAATATGGAGGGAACCATTACAATTCCAACAGGTATACAGGATATTAGTTTTGTTGGTTCGGAAAATGCAAATGGTAAGTTGTCTCAATTGAATAAAGTTTATTTTGCTATCGAAAGCGAAGTGAATGATGTTAATTTTGAATACCTCAGCATGAACTCCGATGGTGGATTTATGTTCCAAGTAGGTGCGCAGAAGTTCCACGATATTACTTTTGAAGGCTGTGAAGTGAAACAAGTTAATTCTGCTGTCCGTCTCCATAGTGGTGCAGAAGGTAATAGTGTCAACTTCAATAACTGTTGGGTATCGAACACTGGTGGTTGGAGTTTCCTCAATGTAGGTTCAGGCTGTACAATTCCTGCTATCAATGTTACGAATAGTACATTGACTGAATTCAACACCCGTATTGCCGATATACGTGTGAAGACTGATATCAAATTCAAGAATGTGACTTTGGTAAATATTGCAGAGAAGATGACTCACCTTTGGTTACTTGACAACAACTCCAAACCGACTGTGACTATTGAAAACTGTATTTTTGCCGGTCCTAATGGTGGTCAGAAGCTGCACTCTACGAATGGTAACTATAGCAATGTTACTATTTCCTATGGTGGTTCTTACAAGACAAATGATTTAATAGAAGATTCTCGTCCGCTGGATGATATTACGGTTGTAAACCTGGATATCTATGGCTTGTTTGTAGATCCTGCCAATGGCGATTTCCACATCAAACAAGGTGCTGGATTTGCAGGAACCGGAGTAGCGGGAGACCCGAGATGGTTTTAATAAGTAGGTATTAGATTCAGGATAAGATTCTCTTAAAAAGGAAGAGGTTGTCAAAACTCTGGTACAACCTCTTTCTATAATTTATAGTCCTGTTATCTTTTCTTTTGGCTATGCCGCTTTTTTCTCATTCATTTGTAACAAGTTACTATATTCCCGTTGTATCGGGTTATAAATAGCCCAATAAATATAGATTTAGCAAATGTAATGAGCTCCTTTCCTGCTTTTCTCAGTTTTGCACACATCTTTTTGATATTAAAAGCTATGGCAAAGAAGGCAAAGTCCATTGTCACCTTGTCTTCTCCCACATGCCGGAACCTCCTGTATGCCATGTTGTATTTCATTTGTCCGAAAACAGCTTCCGGTTCTATACACCGCCTTTCCCTATGCCTGACTCCTTCTTCTGAGACTAGCCTTTCCCGTGCCTGCCTTTTGTATTGATTTAACCGGTGGTTGACTTCTATAATACGGTTTCCCCGTGCTTTAAACAACTTCCATGCAAAGGACAGCCTTCGCATCTTTGTGCTTTATTCTGGGCACTTTTGGTGATGTATCCGCTCGTTGTTTTGTCACGTCTGGTTCCTATATGGTTCATATGTTGCCTCATTGGACAAACATAATAATCCTCCCCCGCATTGTAATGGAGACTTTCCGCATGGAACGGGTTGGGAGTATAACGGGGACGCTGCTCTTTATGGAAGTAGTTGTACTTGACAAAGGCCTCTATCCCGTTTTCTTGCATGAACCGGTAATTTTCTTCCGAGCCGTAACCGGAGTCTGCCACACCGATACCCGGTAAGCGGTTATAGCGATGCTGGAAGGAGTGGAAGAAAGTGATAGCAGACGAAGTTGAGGCTTTTGGGAAAGAACTTCCCCCTCCGTTTTGAAACTCATAAAATTCAAGTTAGCAAATAGAATCGCGATATGCCAACGAATAAGAATGCAACCATACGATACCAAGTATGAGACAAGTGCTTCCAAGATCATCGCCACCGATACTATATTGATACGTGAGTTCGGGATAAAAAAGTTCCTTTAAAAGTTTTTTCTTATCCCGAACTCACGCTTATATAGAAGCAGGGCATGAGAAAGACATTATTCCCATCCATATATCACGATGTTTCAGATGTAAGATTACCAATCCTTCAGACGCAAGATTACCAAGAAACACGCCATCTTGTGCATAACGCCAACTATCGGCCCGGACATCTCCTCATAAGTAAGGACACCGAAAGGGACAGATTCAAAAGCATGCGGGCGCTTTCGTGATGTGATAATATTTAGGCGCGTATCACGCGGAACAATACGGATTCTATAATTAAATCCGAGGTTCCGCGCAATTCGCGCCTAAAGGAAAGTATCAAGGGAGTTTCTTCTGACACCCTCTACAGCTTGGTTCTACTTTCCGTCTTTAATCAGTGTTACACAGATTGCAGATTTCACAGGAAAGGCAGAGTCGATATCGGCATATTAGTAACCGGGGTTCTGCTCCAATTGGTCGTTGACCAAGAGGTCGTCAGCCGGTATGGGCCACAAATAGTTCTTTTTGGGGTCGAACGACATCTTATAGAAAGTCACGATATAGCCGGCCTCTTCCATCGGAGACAAATCGGGAAGTCCGTCTTCGTCAATATTAGGGATGCCTCCTATCGGATAGTTGCCCTCGTCCCAGTTTTTCAAAAGCTTCATAAACTCGTCAGACAATTGCGTATTCGACTCGCTGCCTGTCAGTCCGTTCCAATTGGTCGAGCCGGACCATGCACGATCCAAGTAATACATGGATTTGTTATGCGACTTCTCGGCTACTCTCCAACGCAGCAAATCGCGATACCGAACACTTTCGAATGTAAACTCCGCACGACGGTCCATCCGTATGATACGGCGGAGTGCTGCTTGCGAAGCGACCTTGACTCTGGGGTAGTCGATACCTGTATTCCGATAAGCACGCTCCCGGATCAAGTTGATAGTCTTGTCCAAATCTTCTTGCGTACACGTCCCCATCTCATTCTTAGCCTCCAAGTAAGTCATAAGAACTTCGGCATAACGCAGGTAGGGATGGCAATTGTCTGAGACGCCGCCATACTTGTTATAGTTTTTCCACTCCTCTTTCACAAATTTGCGGATTACCAAACCATTGTATGCGGCATGCTGGTTAGAAGCTTTCGAATCGCTGCTCAGAACCATTTTGCCAGTAGCCACCTCGTAGACTTTATTGGCGTAAGGGCTGGGGTTGTATTCATATCCCAGCATAACGTAGTCCGGATATTTCTCGGGGAATGTGCCATCTTTCTTCGAGGCCTCATATTCAGCATAATCTTCCGAATACTTCGTCTTATACGGCTGAATGGTCATTGCCAATCGGGGATCACGGTTGGCAAACGGGTCTTTAGGATTATAGAGCGGCGATTCGTCGATAGGCAATCCGTCTATGCAGGTATAAGCGCATAGCAATTCCAAAGAAGGGCTCTTTCCGGCAGTTCCACTGACCTTACGTATGATTGTATTTCGGATGTCGGTAAAAAGGCCGAATCCTTTCTTAAGAGCCAGGTTTCCCTTGAAATAGAACATCAGCTCTTTCGACTTGTCTGCCTTAAACAAATCGAGATAATTGTCGTGCAACTCGTACACATTCAAGTCCATACATTGCTTAGCAGCATCTGCAGCAGTCTGCCAGTCTTGATGGAACAGGGCAAAACGCGCCTTAAAGCCAAGTGCAGCACCTTTAGTCGGTCTGAGCTGTCCGGTTATCGTGGCCGGCAAGTATTCGATGGCCTTATCGAAACATTCATAAGCATATTCAAGCACCTTTTCCTTAGGAGAACGGGCGGCATGGTATGCTTCGTTCAGGCTCATGTTGTTATTGAGAATGCAGTCACCATAATATGCAGTCAGCTCACCGTAAGCAAAGCCCAGCATAAAATAGGCTTCGCCTTTGTATTGGTTCACTTTGGCTTCTCTCAGCCCCGATGCACTGCCTTTATCCAGTGCATTGACGATTTTGTTTGCACGCGCAATTGCTTTGTAGAGCACGTTCCATCTGCTGACAGAGGTTTTCCATTGCGAAGTAACTGTTCCAATAGTGATTTCATTTGACGCACCACGGTTCAGCACGTCATCGTCCCAATCAATACCATCGATAGGGAAAAAGTCCGGTCGCCACAAATCATTCAAGGCCATTTCTATTTCCGTGGCATCGTGGTACCAGTTTTCACTTGACCCTTCAGACAAAGGATTCAAATCTAAATCAGCGCAAGCTGTCAGGCCGATGGCCATTGTCATGACCAATATCTTTTTATGCAATTTTTTCATGATTTCTTAGATATTAAAATGAAACATTCAAGCCGAATATAAATGAAGAGGTTATTAAATCGTTGCCATAGCTGGTCCACTCAGGATCATACCCTTTAGGATGGTTAGAGAATGCCGGCAAATCATTAACGCTAAAGTAAGCTCTCAGTTTGCTTACATTAAACTTCTGAGTCAGCTGCTTGGGGAAAGTATAACCAAGGGTTATATTCTTTATACGCATGTAAGCCCCATTAAATAAGTAGAAATCACTGGTTGCGTAAATATTTGTATTATTCGTTGTCAGCTTCGGATATTTAGCCTTGGCATTCTCTGCATCGGTAGTATTAGGGCTCCAATGGCTCTCAATTAAATTAAGCGGACAAGCGTATGCCTGATATTTAAAGGGAGTGACGGGCCATGACCAATAAGAAAGTATATGCCCGATGCCTTGAAATGCCAGATTGAAGTCAATGCCTTTCCATTCGGCCCATATAGAACCACCGTATTGCAGTTCGGGCAATGAATTACCCAGTCTCACTCGGTCGCTGGAAGCGGTTATCTTGTTATCGCCATCAATGTCTTGATAACGGATGTTACCCTCTTTGTCATTGTTAGTGAGCACAGCTATCTTCTTTCCATCGGCATCATACATAGCATCTGCATTCAGGATAATGCCTAAGCTCTTATAACCGTACCATTCATTGTAATAAGAACCTTCCTCGGTTATCTTACCGGAACCGATATTCTGTCTGTCGGCCATATATCCCATCTTAGAACGATAGTCGGACAGGTTGAAGCTTACTCCATACTTGAAATCATCAATATGGTCGCTCCACGACAATTCAAAGTCCCAGCCTCTGGTGTGCATATCAGCAGCATTGTTCTGCGGTGCATTGTATCCGAAATAAGAAGGGAATCCTACTTGCATCAGCATATCGGTGGTTTTCTTGTAATAGTAATCGAAAGAACCACGCAAGCGGCTATCTAATAATCCGAAATCCACGCCAACTCCATAAGTGGTGGTGGTTTCCCATGTCAAATCATTGAAAGCATATTCAGACTGATAGGCTGTTTGAACAACATCGGACACACCCGTAGAGGTGTTGGGAAGATAACCTGTTCCGAAAGCCAACTTAGCTTGATAAGGGAATTCAGAACCGATACGCTCATTTCCCAATTGACCGATAGAGCCACGCAGCTTCAAATAGTCTACAACTTTTTTGTTGAACCAAGATTCCTCAGAAACAATCCATCCGGCACTTACCGACGGGAACGTTCCCCAACGATGACCTTTTGCAAAGCGTGAAGAACCGTCGGAACGGACATTGGCTTGCAGCATGTAGCGATTTGCCCATGAATACATGATACGTCCAAACACAGAGCGGTAAGCATTGTGTCCGGCACTGCCACTATTAAACTGGTAATCTTTAGGACCTAAATCCAAGTAAGGATAGTTATTCAAAGTATAATTGGTACGTGAAGCACCCAGATTCTCCCACTTGTATGCATAGTCTTCATAACCGGCCATCACTCCGATGGAATGTTTCTTGATGTCCAGTTTGTAATTGGCATAGAGTTGTTTTGTTAAGCTATGGTTGTGGTTGCGCGATTCGCTCAGGTTAGTAGTCGCATTGTCCTTTCCCGGAATTGTTTCACCGGAAATGGTGTACACATCGTATCGTTTAGTATGGCTCTTCCCAATTGCAAAAGAATAGTTCGGAGCAAGGATGGCCGTCAATGTCAGCCCCTTGATCGGCTTAATGTCCAATTGGATTTTACCACTTATACGATAATTCTTGCTGATAGAGGTTCCTCCCAATTCTTGCTTTGCGATAGGATTATCTCCATCCTTGCCATCGGCAAAAGTGCCGTCGCTCCAATAAACATTGTAAATAGGAGCACGCTCCATCAGCTCGGATATGGAAGCATGAGATTTTTCGGAGTTCCCATACACCATGTTCAAGTCTACATTGGCATGAATCCACTTGTTTATGGAGTAATCGTTATTGGTACGGATATTAATCCGCTCGTAGTTTTTGTTCTTAAAAAGCGATTCAGAGCTATAATATCCCAAGTTGAAGTTACTTTTCAGTTTGTCAGTTCCTCCACTCAACGACAACGAATGGCGATGGTGTGATGTATGGCTTTTAAGTCCGAGTCCCATAAAATCCGTATCGGCATACCTGTCTGGGTCTTCAGCACGCAATTGCGCATAGTTGTCTATCATTTCTTTCGAATAGATAGAGTAAGGAGAAGAAGCGCCATCATTGTATGTCATTTCATTCAAGCCAGTCATCCATTGAACCGAATTAGCAAATTCGGGCACTTCTGTCGGCTTATCTATTCCATATTCGCCATTATATGACAGATGGAATTCTTTATTCTTGGCACGCTTTGTTGTAACCAGCACAACACCTGCGGCAGCACGTGAACCATAGATTGCTGCAGATGCCGCATCTTTAAGAACCTGAATGTCTTTCACGTTTTCCGGTGCCACATCGCCCAAGTTTCCGGGTACTCCATCAATAATGACCAAGGGGTCGTTGGTAGAGAGAGTCGTAATACCACGTACACGTATTGTGGCTCCGGAACCTGGATCGCCGCTTGACCTTGTTATCTGCACACCGGCCATCTGTCCTTGCAATTGTGATGACAGCTGAGGAGTGTTATTCATACGCAATTTCTCACCGCCCAATGAAGACGTAGAACCTGTCAAGTCCATTTTGCGGGCACTACCGTAGCCGATTACCACAACTTCCTCCAGCGCTTCGGTATCTTCTTGCATGACAACTTCGTATGAGTTACTATTGCCTATCGCCACTTCGGTAGACTTATAACCTATGTAAGTGACAATAAGGGTAGCTTTTGGGTTGCTTACAGACAATGTAAAATTTCCATCCGTATCGGAGATAACACCGTTAGTAGTACCTTTCTCTATAATATTTGCACCGATAATAGGCCCGAAAGAATCTTTTACAACACCTTTTATGGTGCGCTTGGCTTGCTGTTGGCTATCGTTTGTCGAAGCTCCGTTGCGAGAGAGCACAATGTAGCCGCCTTCTATCTTATAGGATGCTTCATCACCGAACAAATCCTTGAGCACCTCCTCTAAAGTAGAATTTTGGGTGTTGATGCTTACTATTTTGTTTACGTTTACGTTCTTGTTGTAAATGAACAACAAGTCTGTCTGTTTTTCAATGTCACTCATTACACTCTCCACCTTGACATTGCGTTTGTTTAAGGTGATGCGCAAGTCTTGCAGGTCCACTGTTACCGCTTGTAGACTCAAGGGGCACGAAACCAAGAACATCGCTGCCATTTTCAGCAGGTGTGATACGCTGGTTTTTCTTTTTCTCATGATGTAAAGTTTAAAAGTTTTTTAGTATTAGTATGTTATGTTTATAGGTATATATATTATATTTAAGGCGGTGATGTCATAGGTATTAAAAAGTTTTTAGGGTTATTATTGAATGATTATCGTATCGTTGTTTTTATATTCGAAAGAGAACTTAGCGTCTTGCTGAAGTGCTTTTAGCACAGTTTCTATGGTATCCGATATGCGGAACTTTCCACTGCATGAGTAATGGTCGAGTTTAGGGTTGTTTATAATAATTCGTATGCCGTAGTTCTTTTCCATTTTTCTCATCAGATCTTTAAACGAAGTGTTGCGAAACGTGATGATTCCCTCTTTCCAGCTATACGCATCAAAGTTGCTAATGGGGCTCACTTTAAGCTGCCCGTCGCACAACGTTGCCGAGTTGTTAGGAGTGAGCGTCACAACCTGGTCGGGGTTCTCTGAATCGGTGACCTTAACGCTTCCTTGCATAAGGGCGGTAGAAAATTCGTCATCCTCATAGGATTCTACGTTGAACTGCGTGCCCAGCACCTCTACTTCGCAACGGCCGGTGTTCACAATGAATTTTTTGTTGCCCTGCTTCGTGACATTGAAGAAAGCTTCCCCTTTCAGCCGAACTTCACGTTTTTTGCTATTGAAGCTTGTAGGATATGTTAGTTCGGAGCGGGCATTGAGCCAGATGTGCGTACCATCAGACAAGGTCATTTCCACACGTTGCCCGGTTGGCACCTTGATGGTATTGAAAAACATTTCATCAGTGGCGAAATGGCTCCATAAGGCCGGGCCTGCCAAGACACAAATCAGAATCACTGCTGCCGCAGCAACGGTTTGGCTCCAACTCCAGATAAACGTTTTACGCGCTGAGGGCTTATTGGCCGTGGCCTTTTTGCTCAATTGGAGCGCATCGTAAAAGGTGCGTTCCCTGAAGAAATCTTTTCGGTTAGCCTGGTCGGCATTGACCCATTGACGAATGGCAGCCAACTCTTGGTCGGTTGCCTCGCCACGAAACATCTTATGTAGGAGTTCTTGTTCCATATATAGTTATATCACTATTATGAGGACGAATGAATGAGGGAATACCCTAAACACGGAATCCGCTTTTTTTTAAATTAATTGTCCTACCTCTACAAGTCTACTCCTTAGCTGCTTGATGTCCACATTATGTACATCGGGTTTCTTGGAACGGACAATCTGTGCGGCGGCTGTTCCTGCTGCTTCACCGGTCACCAGCGAGGGAGGCATCACACGCAGGCTACCGTAGGCGTAAGGGTCGGTTGATATGCAACGGCCTGCCACTAACACATTTTCCAGTTTCACCGGAGTCAGACAGCTGAAAGGAATCCCGTGTGACTCTCCTTTTTTATAACGAGGAAAATGCTTAGCGTCTTTCTTATGGACATCAATATAATAATTGTTGCGTCCAATGCCATCGGCGAACTCCTTGCGTTCCAACCAATCGTCTAAGGTAAAAGTATAATCGCACTTTATCCGGCGGCTTTCACGAATCCCCATCAAGCTTCCGGTAGTGTTCAAGTGTGAGGCGCCAAAGGTTTTAGGCTCAAACTCTCTAAGCCCCTGATGCAATTGTTGAGCTACCTTGCGGCCTTTCAGCATAGCCTGCGACAACGACTCCGGATTGGTGCTATCTACAGTGACATGTCCGGCATTGAATCCTACGATAGCAGGTCCTACCAGCTTGTCGTTCATGTGCGCATCCTTGACCAAGGGATATTTAGGATTTCCATGAATGGAGTGCACAGGCGAATCTTTTCGGTTAGAGTGTACGCTACCTATCAGAGAGTATTCATAAGGGTCGATGTTCGATACGGTAAAACAGAGTGTACCGTCCTGCACTTCACCGTTTTCATCCCCTTTAAGATAGTCGGCTCCCGCCCAAGTTGCCAAATCGCCGTCACCGGTGCAGTCTATGAACACTTTAGCCTTGCAGGCTGTAAGGCCGGCCTTGTTGGCCACAATGATTGCGTCCACCACTCCGTCTTGTTTCATTTCGACAGCAGCCATGGTCGTAAAGAAGAGCACGTGTACACCGGCTTGGGTCACTAAGTCATCGTATACGACCTTGAGGTACTCGCTATTGATGGGCACCCAGTCATTGTAGCGGACGTGGGGCACACCTTTGCGGGATTCCATGAATACTTTTTCGGCTATACCTTTATATATAATACGGTTCCCATCGGTAAAAGGACACCAGGCATTTAGCAAGCCAGAGGTTCCCATGCCTCCTAAAGCTCCGGTTCCTTCAATCAGCAGTGTGCGAGCACCATCGCGAGCGGCGGCGGCGGCAGCTGCACATCCTGAGGGTCCACCTCCTACCACAATGACATCCCAGTCTGTACTTATGGGAATGCGGGCTCTGATGCTGTCTTTGTTATTGCCGCCCGGTATGGATGCTAAAGTAGGAGTCATGGCCACTGAGGCCAATCCTAACGTACTCAAGCTTTTGATAAAATTTCGTCTTTTCATGTTTTTATGGTTTTAGCATTTTCTATAAGGACGAACGAGCTTCGGAGCACCCTAACCAAACTTTGGATATTTTTTAGCGTCTGCTTGATTTTTCTTTTTTTCTCAAGTTCCTCATCAGTTTTATTTAGAGAATTATCTTTGGCCTTTTCTCCCGTTTTCACTTGCTGCACGATCCGTTACGCTTTCCGTATCTGCAAAAGCGGAAAGATGGTTCCCGAAGAGGTGGCGGATGAAGCTTATCCAGGCCCGAATAAAATAAGAGACTCGGCCGCGGAAGTGGTAATTTTTTGCCACGTAAGGTTCCTTTGCTTCTGTGCCAAGTATGAGGAGCTTTCGATTTCAGTAAACCTTCGCGTCCGTTTTACTAAAACCAGAGACACCTCCTCTGGATGATGGCGGTAATTTTTACAATACAAAGAATAAAAACGACTAAAAAATCTTTTTCAAGTTTTTTTGCCTGCTCCATTTGAACTCATCTTCGGCCTTTCCCCTGTTTTTGCTCACCATACAGCCTGTTTACCCCTCATAAAGCAGAAAACAGCCTCATACACATATTTCAAAGACACACTGAGCAAAATTCAAACTGCCCCTTAGAATATTTGGATTTTTTAGAAAAACAACTTACCTTTGTTTTGCTTTAACAGCACTTCGTTAAAGCCCAATTAAGTTATTGAAAACGATACGAGTTAGCCAACAAAGCTTAGTGCTGCAAGATAAATAAGCGACTAATTTCCAACATCTTTAATGGAGCCTGAACACACATTAAAGCAATGTAGGAAACAGCATTCGACCGATATAAGGGAATCGCAATTGGCGCATAGCCCATATCCGGCTTTTTAATACGCTATTGCTAAAAAGTGCTATATCATAGTTGTATGAACATTGTCAACCAATTACTTTAAACAATGGGAAAAACAAGAAATATAATGGCAATCGACCAAATTTTCATGACACACCGCGAACGTTTTGTCCGATTTGCCGATTCCTATGTCCATCACATTGAGGCTGCGGAAGACATCGTGAGCGAGAGTTTTCTACATTGTTGGGAACAACGGAACAATCTGATAGAAGTAAACGACATAGCTATGTATATGCTAGTTATAGTGAAAAACCGATGTTTGGACTATTTGCGGCGGGAGCGTGTACGGGATAGCATCACAGAAGACATGCTGAGTGACAGAGAGTGGGAACTGACCATGCGTATTACCAGCCTGGAAGCCTGTGAGCCTGAAACCCTTTTAAGAAACGAAGTGCAGAAGTTAATAGACAAAGCCCTTAAGCAAATGCCAGAAAAAACGAGAAACATCTTTGTGATGAACCGCTACGAATGGAAGAGCTATCAAGACATAGCGCAAGAAACAGGACTCTCCATTAAGAGCATTGAATATCACATTAGCAAAGCCTTAAAGGTCCTTCGCCATGAATTAAAAGATTATATGCCGACATTCCTGTTTGCGCTTCACTTCTTGAACAGTTAAAGAATAGCCTACTTTCATTTAGGGTATTTAGATTCTAATTCGTCCTTATAACAAGAGCTTAGGGAGACAATCGCTGGTGTGCGATGTACTCCCTATATATTTCGATTTATTAACTAATTAGAGTACTATGAGTAAATTCAACATGCGTTTATCAATGTTCAAGTCCTTTATCAAACTCACGGGAGGAGACTATTTGCCCCAATTATCATCTTTAGGGAGCAATCATCTCTTTTTGGCCTTATGTCTGATTTTCATTTCTTTGGGAAAGAATGAGCGTGCCGTAGCGCAACAACTAAACTTTGGCCTTAACCAGAAGCAACCTTTTGAGGAAATTCCGCATTCTGAATACTCCTTTCAAACATCCTCTCGTAAAACCAAGAAACCGGTAGCAGGAAAACTCGTTGCATTAAGCAATAGAGAGTATCAACTGAATGAGGGCTGGGAACTTCTTGAAGGCTATAAAGTCCGCGAACTGCAAACATCTGTCCATGCCCCGATGTTGAATACTTCCGATTGGTATGGCGCAACCGTGCCTGGAACGGTGTTAACTACTCTTGTAGAGCAAGGGGTGTACCCCGATCCATATTGGGGATTGAACAACTTGCTTATTCCTGACACTTTATGCAGAATGGACTGGTGGTATAGAAATGTATTTACGATTCCCCAGAACAAACATGGAAATCGGCCCAAATTAATATTCAATGGAATAAACTATAGAGCAGAGGTGTGGCTGAACGGGAAACTCTTAGGCAATATCGACGGGGCATTCTGCCGTGGAATTTTTGATATAAGTTCGATTGCCAAGGTAGGAGAAGCAAATGTATTGGCAGTGCGTGTCATCCCGCCGAGCAATCCGGGTATTCCCCACGAGTCATGCAGAGCCGGAATAGGCCCAAATGGAGGAGTGTTATGTTTAGATGGCCCTACATTCATCAGCTCCGAAGGCTGGGATTGGAATCCTGCCACAAGAGATCGGAATACAGGAATCTGGCAAGATGTACGAATTGTATATGCCAATGAACTGGAACTTACCGATTCGCAAATCATCACAGATTTGCCTTTGCCTGATACCACAAAAGTCAGTTTCCTGATTCATACCAAGGTTTATAATGCCTCTACTCAACTCCAAGATGCCAAGCTGCATGTTCAAATAGGCAATGTGAAGGCTGTTCATCCTTTTAAGATAGGAGCCAAGGAGTATAAGGAGATTCATCTTACTCCCAAGCAATGCAAGGAGCTGGTTATGGAACATCCTATACTCTGGTGGCCCAACGGTTATGGCAATCAGTATTTATATAATGCAACGATTTGCCTGACCGACAATAACAACGATACCTTAGACATCCAAAAAATGCGTATTGGAGTGCGCGAAATGGAATATGAATTATCAGCCCATAACGCTAAAGGTGAAATAATGAGGATTAACTTCAACCCTACTGCGGCTTCTGAAAAGAGAACAAGACTATTTGACAATGTAGCTCGTATAAAGAGTAAAAACGGAGTGTTCGTGCCGCAGCTATTGCAACCTCTCGATGGTGAAATAGTGCGAGAAGTGGAAGATAAAGAGATGAAAGAGCACTTGGTAGTCAAAGTGAACGGTCAACGAATCTTCTGCAAAGGCGGAAACTGGGGCATGGATGATGCTATGAAAAGAGTTTCAAGAGAACGCTTGGAACCATACTTCAAACTGCATAAAAACATGCATTATACCATGATTCGCAACTGGACGGGCGAGTCTACCGAAGAGATTTTTTATGAGCTATGCGATGAATATGGTATATTGGTATTCAACGATTTCTGGCTATCTACAGAAGGATTCAACCTGAATCCATTAGACAATACGCTTTTCATGAAGAATGTAAGAGAGGTCGTTCGCCGTTACCGAAATCATCCGTCTATCGCTTTGTGGTGTGCCCGAAATGAAGGCTTTGCCCCCAAAGAATTGGAACATTCATTGGCAGAAACTCTTGTGGAAGAAGATGGGACCAGACACTATTTAGGCAATTCAAGGTCCTTGAACAGCGCGGGAAGCGGACCTTGGAACTATAAATTCGACCCCGCGTGGTATTATAAATCATTAGCAGGAGGCTTCCGTTCCGAAGTAGGCACTCCCTCACTGCCAACCGCCGAAACCGTTCGTGAATTCATGGCCGAAGAAGACACTTGGCCCATTAGCGATGTTTGGTTCTACCACGATTGGCACAACCGTAGCTTTGGCGAGAAGACCTTCTGTGAGCTCTATACGGAAGGAATGGATTTGAAACTCGGCAAATCGAGCTCTTTGGATGAGTTCTGCACGAAAGCACAACTCATCAATTACGAAAGCCATAGAGCCATCTTCGAAGCATGGAACAGTAAGATGTGGAGGGACGCATCAGGCATATTGCTATGGATGAGCCACCCCGCATGGCCAAGTATGGTATGGCAAAACTACAGTTCCAATGGCGAAACTGCCGGCGCATATCATGGCGCCCAGAAAGCATGCCGTCCTTTGCACATACAGATGAGTTTGGATAAGTACAATGTAGATATAATAAACACTTCGCTGAAGGAGTATAAGAACGTAACGGTCAACTTGGCCACTTACAGTAAAGAGGGCCACAAGATTAGCGCTACCACACTAAAGGTGCCAACCATAAAGCGCAATGGACTGACGCCGGTTATCACATTTGATGAATTGGCTGGAGTCACCGACTTTCGTTGGATAAAAATTGTACTGACTGATGCAAAGGGCCATGAATTGGATGATAACGTATATTGGTTCAATCCCAATAAATGGGACGGAAAGCTGTTGTCGAATCTGCCGGAATCAAACGTCAGTATGCAGATTAAGAATGTACGATATGATGAATCAAGCTATTGCAAAGGAAAAGTCGTTGTTACCAACAAAAGTAAAGTCATTGCCTCGTTTATAGACCTGACACTTAGGGATAGTAATAGTGGAAAGGCTATACGTCCTGCCTATTTCAACGACGGCTACTTTACATTAATGCCCAATGAAAGCAAAGAAATAACATTCGAATTTCTTATCTCCGCACAAACCAAACATGTGGTAATACAGCTTAATGGGTACAATGTAGCATCAAATCAGGTAACTTTACGATAAAAAGACAACTACGGTAAGTAGATGAAATAAAAGGATATAAAAGAGATTGTGTCAAAATGCTGGCACAACCTCTTCTGTTTAAATGCTTATTACTTACTAACCACTGATCATTTTTTCCCTTCTTTGTATTCCGAAGGTGTCATCCCCATCTGCTTCTTGAAGCATTTGCTGAAATACTTGGGATCGTTGAATCCCGTCATATACGCTACTTGTGAGAAGTTGTATTCTCCGCTATCTATCAACTGTACGGCACGTTTGATTCGGATTTCCCGTATGAAGTCCACTGGTGACAAGCCGATGATAGATTTCAACTTTTGATAGAAAACGGTACGTCCCATATTCAGTTTCTGTGCAAACTCCTCAATGGTCAGGTCGGAATTATCCATTTCTTTTTCCATAACTTCCATTACCTGCTGCATGAACTGTTCATCGAATGGAGTGATCTGTGGTTGTGATGGGGATATATCGATAGACGGTGCAGCGGGATTTTCCTGTTTTTCAGACCATTGTTTCCAGAGAATATCCTGTAACTGCTTGCGCTGGTGTAGCAACGATTTGATACGTGCTTTCAGATAAGTAGCACTGAAAGGCTTGGTGATATAATCGTCGATACCCTGCTCCAATCCGGAGATACGGTCATCCAATGATGATTTGGCGGATAAGAGGATGATGGGGATATGACAAATCTCCCGATTCTCTTTAATGTTTTTCACCATATCCAGACCATCCATTACAGGCATCATGATGTCGCTGATAATAAGATCAGGAACATGCTCCTGTGCATGTTCTAAACCTTCTTGACCGTTAGTTGCTTCAATGACTTTGTAGTTTTCCGAAAGAATAGTATGCAAGAAGCTCCGAAGCTCCGTATTGTCTTCCACGATCAGAATAGAAATCGGATCAACTTTGTCGGTATCCATAGGCATATCCTGAGATACCTCGTCTATTTCATTGTCGGTTTCTGTAGAAGCTCCGTCATTCAGAATGAATTCAGTGTTTTTATGAGTTTCATATATTTTCTGTCCCATTGGCAGGGTGACAATAAATTCACTACCCACTTCGGGCTGGCTTTTTACTTCAATACTACCACAATGCAACTCTATTAATTCTTTTACGAGTGACAAGCCGATACCGGAGGAAGGTTGTAATATATTGTATTTCACTAAAGTCTCAAAGCGTTGGAAAAGCGTTTGTTGCTTCTTAGGGTCAATACCGATTCCCTCATCAGCTACGGATACAATCAGCTTGTCTCCCTCCACATTGGCATGAACAGTAATAGATTTGTTGGCAGGCGTATATTTGAAAGCGTTGGACAACAGGTTGAAAATTATCTTCTCGAATTTATCCTGATCAATCCAAGCGGATATTATCTCTTGGTTTGTCTGTAATTGATAGTTTATATTCTTTTCTTCAGCAATAAGACGGAAATTATCCATTACCTTTTCCAGCAAGACAAGCACATTGGTCTTTTCCAACAGTACTTTCATCTTTTTATTCTCTATTTTACGGAAATCCAGAATCTGGTTTACTAAGTGGAGCATACGTTCCGTATTTTTGTGTACCAATGTCAGGTGTTTACGTGCATTGGCCGATAGAGTCGTTTCATGTTCCAATACTTCGGTTACCGGACTGGCTATCAGTGTTAGCGGGGTGCGTAACTCGTGAGATATGTCAGTGAAGAAACGTAGTTTGATGTTTGCCAGTTGTTGTTCCAGATTGATCCGGTGGCGCAGACGGTATATATAGAGAATGATATAAACGATCGTTGCAGTCGATACTATGAATAAAAAGGTATAAAGTATCCATGCCCAATAGGTCTCCCAGAATGTAGGGAGCACTATAATAGGAAGAACACGTGTACCGCTTTCCATCCATACTCCATCGCTATTGGTGGATCGTATCTGCAGTTCATAATCTCCGGGAGGAAGGTTGATATAACTGGCAGACCGACTGTTGTCTACTTCATTCCAGTTTTCTTCCAGACCTTTCAGGCGATAAGCGTAACTGATGGATTGCGGATCAATGTAATCCAGCGCAGCAAACTGGAAGGTTACATTTCGTTCGGAAGGTTTCAGCTTTAATTCTTTCAGATCATCAATATCCAGATCCTGGGAAGCTCCTTGTATCTTGAGTCCAGTGAATACGATAGGAGGAACATAACTACTTTTTTGAAGCTGCTCAGGGAATATCCTCAGAATGCCGATATCTGTTCCCAGTAATAGCTGGTGATGTTGGCTCTGCACCGGAGCGGCTTCGGTGAAGTATAGATCTTGTTGCAGATATTTCTTGTCGTAATGTTCAAAGGTCTCTTTGTCCGGATGAAAACATGCCAGTGCATTTTCTGCTATTATCCAGAGATTCCCTTTATTATCTTCTATCATAGATTCCACAAGGTCTGAGGGAAGGCCGTTTTGGGTAGTGTATGTTTTAAATTCTATTTCGTTGCTTAGCAGGTTCTCGGATAATATTTTATTGAGACCTCCGGTAAATGATAGGACATAGGTATCTTTCCGGCTGTCGGTATAAATGTAGATGACATCGTTGCTGCAAAGGCTGGATACTTTATCAGGGATACGTATGTTCCGGTAGAATTCAATTTGTTCCGGTTGTGTAAATTCACTGGAGAAGGTGAGTAAACCCTCTGTTGTTCCCACCAATAATACTTGGTTTGCTTCAGTGATGTACCGGACTTTGGCAAAGCGATCTTTCGAATATCCCGTTAATTTATTGCCGCTATGCAGAAAGCGTATGTTTCCTTCCTGCGTTTCTTCAATCAGGTTCAATCCGCCCCCGTAACATCCTACCCATATACGGTTTTTGCTATCCTGAAAGATGGTATAAATACTGTTGTAGCTTAAACTGTACGGATCGTCCTTTTGATGGGTGAACTGGCGTATTTTGAAACGGTTTTCTCCTGTTCTTTCCAGACGGAAAAGTCCGTCCTGTTTGCTACCCATCCAGATGATACCTTCTTCGTCTTCCATGAAACAATAAATATTCTTGGTAAACGACACAGGATTAGGACTGATAGTTCCTTCCGGAGTCAGATACCCCTTCAGGCTACCGTCCGTCCGATATATCCTGACAGAGCCTTTTTTGGTAGATGTCCAGAGATTCTTTTCCTTATCTATAAGAAAAGCACGGGTCTCGAAGCCGGTGTCAATGGATTGCAGGTGGCAGGCGTGCGGGAAGAAAGATATCTTGGTAACATCCCAGGTATTGCAGAACCATAGGTTGCCCTGGCGGTCCAGGAAGTAGTTTAGAATGTTGGGATTATACTTCGAATTTGGATTGTCGTAATCTGTATAATAGGGTTTCAACTGGCGGTTTTTCCGGTCGTAGTAACAGAAACCACCCTGATGGGGGACCATCCACAAGGTTCCCTGTGAATCTTCGAAAATGAAATCACGGTTTACACGTTCGGCATTCGGCAGATCCTCCTTGGGAGTGATGTAGTGTTGCTTATCTTCTGTGACCAAGTTATACCTTACTACTCCCGGGGTATCGCCAAACATCCATAATTCTCCGTGATGATCTTTGAATACGGATAATACTTTGGGAGAAGGTTTGGTTGAAGTACGAGGATCGATAAGTCTGTATCTGCCTTCTCCGGCAAAAAAGATATATAAACCTTCATCTGTACAAAGCCCAATACTATCTTTGCCGAGATTCTGCATGGAATTAATGGTATTAGAAGAGAGGAAAGGTGCTTCATTGAACTGTAATTGCTGTGTCTGGGGATTATATATCACCAATTGATTATCATTGGATACCAGATATATCTTACCATTATTTTCTTTAATGCTCTTGAACGGTATATCCGATTCAATATTCTTTTTGCCGATGATGGATATTCCTTTATCAGTTAGGATCCACTCATCTCCTTCACTGTCCTGATGTACAGTGATAATGTGACTCCCTTTCAGATTCTTCTGTTCCGGACTGTAAAGAGTGATACCTTCTCCTTCTTTACAACTCAGTTCGTCGATTCGGAATGCTTCCTGTTCGCACAGAATCCAGCTGATCCCCTTTGGTAGAGCATAAATGGTACGTACGGCATACGTTTGTTTGTTCTGATTTTCGTAAGGACGCAGAACATCTATAAACTTCTCGCTACGTGTATCGAACAGATAAACGCGGAGATCATAAGTCTGACACCAGATGTCACAAGTCTGAGTCTGAGTGATGGAAGATAGGCGGTTGCTCGTCAGGTTGGAGCCGTCTCCTGGAAATGCTTTGTAATTTTTGAAGGTATACCCGTCGAATTTATTCAGACCATTCCAGGTTGAGAACCAGATAAGCCCTTTTGAATCTTGTACGATGTTCGTTACCGTTCGCTGTGCTAATCCATTGTAAGCAGAGAAATGTTGTATCTGGCACACAGGTTGGGCAGCAGCTTTACAGGTAATGAAGAGTATAAATAGCAGTAAATAAATAGTTTGTGATAGGATGTACTTTCTCATTGTGTGACTGATTGAGTTTTCTTATGCAAATATACAACAAAAACGACTATCTTCCTTAATATTCTTTAATTCCCCGGAAAATCTTCTCAGATTGCTTGTTTATATGCTTGATAATTCGATATATTTGTGATATCAAAATGATATCAATTAAATCTATAAAGTATGGAAACAAAAGAAAAGGATTTCAACGGTTTTAAGATGAACGGCTTCTTAAGCTTATTTATTCATCTTATTGTATTGCCAGCACTTATCTACTTTGGTTTTATTACCTGTGTTCCGACGGCAGTTGTGGCCGGTATTCTCTGTCTTGTATGGCTGGTTATGTTTGCCGGCTATATGCAATTGGAACCGAACGAAGCCCGGGCTATGGTTTTCTTCGGTAAATACAAGGGAACGTTTAAGGAAACAGGATTTTTCTGGGTGAATCCATTTCTGGATAAGAAGAAACTTTCTCTCCGTGCCCGTAATCTGGATGTGGAACCTATCAAAGTAAATGATAAGATTGGCAATCCTATTCTCATCGGTTTGGTATTGGTATGGAAACTCAAAGATACCTATAAGGCTATGTTTGAGATTGACTCACAGACGATGGCATCTTCAGGTCATACGTCGGGGAATGCTAACCAGATTACTATAGGTAATGCGGTTGCCAGTAGGATGAACGCTTTTGAGAACTTTGTGAAGATACAGAGCGATGCAGCTCTGCGCCAGGTGGCCGGACAATATGCTTATGATGATAATGAAGCGGATGCTGAGGGGCTGACTCTCCGTTCCGGTGGCGAGGAAATCAATGAGCAGTTAGAACAGAAGTTGAACGAACGCCTTGCAATGGCAGGTATGGAAGTGGTAGAAGCACGTATCAACTATCTGGCCTATGCGCCCGAGATTGCTGCGGTGATGCTTCGCCGTCAACAGGCTTCGGCTATTATCTCTGCCCGTGAAAAAATAGTGGAAGGTGCTGTTTCCATGGTAAAAATGGCCTTGCATAAACTTTCTGAGGAGGAGATTGTTGAACTGGACGAAGAAAAAAAGGCGGCTATGGTCAGCAACTTGTTGGTAGTGCTCTGTGCTGATGAGGCTGCACAACCGGTTGTAAATACAGGTACATTGAATCATTAATCAAAAATAGTATGAACTTTTCTTTTCTATATAAGTGGGCATTAGTGCTCGGCTTACTACTGGGGCATGTGGTAGCGGTTTTTGCTCAAGATGCAAATATGGACCGTGCCAAGCATGTATACGAGTTGTTTGTAGCGAATCAGGGTGACAGTATTCATGCCCTTTTAACAGAAGAACTGCAGGAGAAATTATCTCCGGAAGTCTTCAAGGATATGTTTAAACAGTCGGAAAAGCAATTCGGCCAACTCCAGTCTAAAGGAGAATGGCAGAAGGAAAGTGCACAAGGCATTACGCTTTATCATTCCGACTTGAAGTTTGAACGCTATAGTCTACGTTTTTTGTTATCATTTGATGCTGATGGCAAAATGAATACAATCCGCTTGATGCCTGTGCCTGCTGCGTCTACGGCACGACCGGTAGTTTATAATAAAGAAAAGATGCTTGAACGGGATGTAACGGTGGGGGCAGACGGTTTTAAACTGCCCGGCACCTTGACGTTGCCTGTAGGAAAGAGGAAAGTTCCTGTGGTAATCTTTGTGCATGGTTCCGGTCCGCAGGATCGTGATGAAACGGTTGGACCGAATAAGCCTTTTCGTGATTTGGCTTGGGGACTGGCGGAGCGTGGCATTGCAACACTGCGTTATGAAAAACGTACAAAAGCTTATGGTGCGGCTTGTGTTCCGGAAGGTCGGGAAATTGATTATGACACCGAAAGTGTTGATGATGCCGTAGCCATTGCAGCCTGGGCAAAGACATTGCCGGAGGTTGATTCGGACAGTGTTTATGTGTTAGGCCATAGTCTGGGCGCTACGCTTGCTCCCCGTATAGCGGAACAGGCAGACGGACTGGCAGGTATTATTCTAGTTGCCGCTTTAGCTCGTCCGTTTGAAGATGCTATCGTTGAACAAGTAACTTATATATCTTCTTTGAAGGATTCTTCTGACAGTGCCAAAAAGCAGATTGCGGAAATAAAGAAGCAGGCGGATAATACAAAGAAGCTGGGTACGCCGGAATTTGATGATAAGATTCCTTTGTTGCTGGACATTCCTCGTTCTTACTGGGAATTTGCCAACGCCTATAAACCTGTGGAAGTAGCTGTTAAACTTACTTTGCCTATGCTTATATTGCAAGGTGAACGTGATTATCAGGTCACTATGGAAGATTTTGGATTATGGCGTTTTGGTCTACTGCGTAATAAGAATGCTTTCTTTAAATCTTACCCCAAGCTCAATCATATATTGCAGGAGGGGAGTGGAAAAGCTACTCCATTTGAGTATGAGCGTGAGTCGCCTGTAGTTGGATATGTAATGGATGATATCGTGTCATTTATCCGTAACGGGAATTTGTTATAATATAAATTCAGCTATAATTTGTAAATTATTAAATTATAAAATAGAATCGTGGCTAAAAAAGAAACTTCAACCAAAAGCTTTGTCCTGCGTGTAGACGCTGCGACCATGGATGCTCTCGAAAAGTGGGCAGCCGATGAGTTTCGCAGCACTAACGGACAGCTTCAGTGGATTATTGCTGAGGCGTTGCGGAAGAGCGGGCGGATGAAGAAGACTAAAAACATTCCTCCGCCTCAGGAATCTGAAACGTAATTCAGTGATTAATTGTTAGTGATAAGAGATTAATAATTTCAATCGTATATTATAGATTGTCAAATCATAAATTGATAGTTTTATGTTAAATCTTGGTCCTTATTCTGCTAAAGAATTCTCAGGTATCCGCATACATCCTACTGTTGTGGATCGCATTATGGAAGGTGTTGCTGCATTATTTGCAGTTGCTGCTTGGGTATGTGCAATATGGGTTTATCTTCATGTGGAAGATAAAGTAACGGCGAACTTCTCTCTTTTATCTGCCGGGCTTAGCACTTTCAGCTTTCTGGCTATAGGTGCCACAGCTTATCTGCCTATCCGTTTTGTACATTTTCCGGTACGCATCACCCAACAGAATGTTGCGACACAGTTTTTTCTGGCAATTCGTCTTGCCCGGGTATTGAATATCATGGTAGTCCTGCTCTTCCTCGTCCTTGTTTTTAATAAGGTGGAGGTGGAATATGGCATTCCGCAGGGACTGTGCAATATGCTCACAGCCGGTGTCGGTTGTCTGCTGGCGATAGTACTGATTGGGTATTATATATTGGCTTTCAAGTATAAGTAGAATAATTTATGGGCATAAATACCTAATTATGGCTATTAGCTTCTTTCATTATACCTTGTTTTAGGGATTGTGGTATCTCCGCAAATGCCCTACTTTTGCAACATCAGATTTAATGAATTAGTTAGTCATAATTACGTAACCACTTTTATTAAGGAAAAAAGGTTCCCGTCTTCCCCGATGCGATATCGTGAAAGAACGGGAATTTTTGATGATACGGCTTCCTTATGAAATAAACTTCAAATACCCCTCTTTGTTTATTACTTCATACGAAGCCTCAGGGTATGCTGTGGCAAAAGCTACAGGTGCTGAAGGTTTTTTGTCTCCCCATTTGAATTCAAATGCGGACAAACCTTTGTAAGATTCTTCAATCAAATCAATCTCTTGATTATCGTAAGTGCGCCAGAAATAAAATTCTTTTGCCTGGGACTCATTATCTGCTGCTTTTATTCTTTCACTAATCAGATAATTTTCCCATAATGCGCCTACGTCTTGGCGTATTGCCAAGGGTGTGAAATTTCCGATAATAGCATTTCGGATTCCATTATCATAGAAGTACCATTTTCCGGCTTTTACAACTTCCTTGCGGAGGTTTCGTGAATATGCCCCTAAACGATAAACAACGAATACTTTGGATAATAAATCAAGATATTTTTCTACTGTATTCTTGCTCATTCCCAATTGGCGTCCAAGCTCCTCATAAGAAACTTCACTTCCCATTTGGAAAGCTATCAGCCGCAAGAGTTCGCGCATTTTTCCCGAGTTCTTTAATCCATCAATAGCCAGAATGTCTTTTAGCAAGTAGGCTCCTACGATATCCCGGAGATAGTCAGTCTTTCGTTCGAAACTATTTAGCATAACTACTTCCGGATAAGAACCGTAAATTAATCTTGATTCTAAATTTTGTCGGGTTTCCAAAGCATTCTCCATTTGTGATATTTCATTTTGGGAGAAGGGGTTGAGGCGGAACTGAGTTGAGCGCCCCACTAAAGGTTCTCCTGCTTTATTCAGTAAATCAAATGATGAAGAACCGCTTGCAATCACTCTTACGCCTTCTATCTCGTCTACGATAAGCTTTAATTTGGATCCAATATCCGGGATGTTTTGGGCCTCGTCAATAGCAAGTAAATCAATTCCTTCCAATAGGTGCCTGTAATTGGCAACACTACGTTCATTCAGTAGTGCGATGGTATCATAATCTTCGCCATTCAGCAACATCGATTTGCCACTGAATGTTTTGATTAGTTCACGCATAAGAACTGTTTTACCAACACGCCTTGCTCCAAAAAGCAGAATTGCCTTGTTGGGTTCTATTCTCTCTGATATTTTATCCTGTAGGGTACGTTTAATGGTATTCATAGCAATCTTATTTATGGCAAATATACCACAAATAAATTTCCTATTGACGATTTTAATGGAAAATTCGTCAATAGACTGACGAATTTAATTCTTAATGCAAATCAGTAGTTGAAATAGGCTTGTTATTTGTAGCGGTTATGAACTCTCAGGATGACAGATAGTAATACTTAATTATTTGCCTTATTTCTGTAGCATTTGCCTTTTCCGACCCTTTATTTCAAGGCTTTCAGCCTCTTTTTTAGTCTCATAATTTTTATAATTTAAATTAGTCGTTTGACACATGCTAAATGTAAAATATGGTGAATGTACTGTCTTTTTTTGGGGGGGAAGATAGGAATGTTAAGGGATTTTTTTTATTTTGATGTTAGTGTGTTGGTGGTTAGTGCTTTATGAACGAAAAAGAGGGTGTCCAAAAAACGTTCGTTTAATGGGCGCAAAGATATGAAGTATTTTTTAAAGAACAAAATGTTTAATAAAACTATTTTAGCAAATATGCTATTTTATAGTTATAATACTAATAATCAGTATAGAAATGTTGTAATTATGTGTGTTTTGTATACTCATCTTTTTATAGTTGTGCCGAACCCTCTTTTTCTTAAATTTTGACGCCCATTAAACGAACGATTAAAAGACACAAAATATCGTTTTAACCGTCCTTTTATACGCAAACAAATAAGAGAAAAAATTTATGGTTCGTTCGATAAAAACTGTATCGTACGAACCACGAAGTGCACCCTGAATTAAGGTTTTTTCTTCTAAAAATAAAACATAAATGACTGAACATAAATCTTTTTGGTTCGCAGCCCGTACCAAAAATAATCAAGTACTGACGACACGGACGGTATTAGAAAAATTAAACATCGAATATTATCTTCCCACACAATTCACAGTCCGTATCTTGAGAGACCGCCGTCGTAATGTGGAAGTTCCGATGATTCAAAACCTTATTTTTGTGCATGCCACTAAGCAACGGGCTTGCGACATCGTCAACAACTGCTATGTGCGTCTCTACTATATGCGTGATTTTTGTACCCATCAGATGTTAGTCGTTCCTGACAAACAGATGGAGGATTTTATGTTGGTCATGAACCTTATGCCCGATAAAGTGTGTTTCGAAAACAAACAACTGACCTTGGGCGCTCCCGTACAGATCATTAAAGGAGAACTTTGCGGTATAGAAGGTGAAGTGGCCAGTATGGGCAACCATACTTATGTGGTGATTCGCATGCAAGGGGTACTGTCTGCCAGCATACGCGTCCCTCGCAGTTATCTGCGTTTACTTATCAAAAGCGAAATAAACAATATAAAATGAAAGAAGAACTACTTTCCCGCATTGCGGGAAAACAAATTGTGGTAGGTGTAGTGGGCCTGGGCTATGTAGGCCTGCCTCTCGCCGTAGAAAAAGCCAAGGCTGGATTCAAAACTATCGGTTTTGATGTGCAGGCAGACAAAGTGAAAATGGTGAACGAGGGACACAACTACATTGGCGATGTGGTGGATGCCGAACTGACACAATTGGTTGCCGATGGCATGCTCTCCGCCACTACTGATTTCTCGTTCGTGAAGGATGTCGATTTTATAGCCATCTGCGTGCCTACTCCCCTGGATGCACACCAGCAACCCGACATCAGCTATGTGGAATCTTCCGCTAAAGCCATTGCCGAACATCTCAGCCCGAATACAATGGTCGTCCTGGAATCCACCACTTATCCCGGAACCACGGAGGAACTCATCAGGCCTCTCCTTGAAAAAGGTTCCGGACTTACCTGCGGTAAAGATTTCTATTTGGGTTTCTCTCCGGAAAGAGTGGATCCGGGCAACCTTATCTATAAAACAAAAAATACCCCCAAAGTGGTGGGCGCCATCGGCGAAGATGCCCGTGAGGTAATTGCAGCTGTCTATGGAGCTGTTCTGGGCGATAAAGTGCATACGGTTTCTTCTCCGGCGGTAGCCGAGATGACTAAGATTCTTGAAAACACCTATCGGAACATCAATATCGGGCTGATTAATGAGCTTGCCATTTTGTGCAACCGCATGAATATCAATCTTTGGGAAGTGATTGAGGCTGCCAAAACCAAACCGTTCGGTTTCACTCCTTTCTATCCCGGTCCCGGACTGGGCGGTCATTGCATCCCCCTCGATCCTTATTATCTGACTTGGAAAGCCCGTGAATACGGTTTCCACACTTCCATGATCGAAGCTTCCATGATGGTGAACGACCGCATGCCGGAATACACCGTGGAACGTTGCGGGAAAATTCTCAACCGGCACGATAAATCCCTGAAAGGCGCGCGGGTATTGGTGTTGGGCATCGCCTATAAACAGGATATCGACGACTGCCGTGAAAGTCCCGCCCTCCGGGTAATAGAAGAATTGGAGAAAACGGGGGCTGTGGTCTCATTCTACGATCCCTATATCCCCCAATACAAGCGACAAGGCAAGATGAAGAAAGGAGAGCCCGCTCTGACCACCGCTTTGTTGCAACAAACCGACCTGGTGGTGGTGACCGCCGCCCACACCAACGTGGACTATGATTTCGTGCAGCAATATGCCAGGGCCATCTTCGACACGAAGAACGTGATGACACAAGTGAAGGAACGAACGAATATCGAAGTCCTGTAAATATATGCTATCCCAATGAAAAAGAATATCTGTGTAATTGGTGGCGGCCGATGGGGGAAGAACCATATCCGCACCCTTTTTGGGCTGGGTTGCCTGGCTGCCATTGTAGAGTCCGATTCCGCCCGCTTAAACGCTTTCCTGGATGAATATCCCGGAGTGAAAGGATATACTGACGTGGAAGAGGCCATTGCCGCCCGGTATGACGGGTACACGGTAGCCCTTCCTGCCGAACTGCATTATCCCATCGGAAAAAAACTGTTGGAAAGCGGTTTGCATGTACTGATGGAAAAGCCCATGACGCTGACTTCCGCGCAATCCCGGGAGCTGGTAGAGCTTGCCGGGCGCACAAGCTCGCGCCTGATGGTGGGGCACGTGCTGCTGTTCCATCCCGCCTATCGCAAAATCAAGGAAGTGATTGAAAGCGGCAAGCTGGGCAAACTGTTCTACCTCTATTCCAATCGCCTGAATCTGGGCACGGTGCGTACCGAAGAGAGTGTTTTCTCTTCTTTCGCCCCGCACGATATTTCGATACTCGATTACCTGACGGGCGGTGCGGCCGTGAAGATTGAAGCCCGGGGAGCTAAATTCCTTCAGGATAAAGTTTTCGATACGACTTTGACGCAACTGGAATACCCCCATCACGTACATGCCCATATCTATGTGTCCTGGCTTCATCCCTACAAACAGCAGTTGCTGGTAGTGGTGGGTAGCAAAGGCATGATTTCTTTCGACGATTCCACCAGTGAAAAGGAGATTCACTTCTATAATAAGCGGATCGACTTTGAAAACGGCGTCCCGGTGAAGGTGGAGAATCCCGATGAAATCATTCCTTATGAACCTAAAATGCCTTTGGAAGAGGAATTGAAGTATTTTGTGGAACATCTGGATACTGCCATCGGAATAAACGATGGCGCAGCCGGTTATGAGGTCGTGAAAGTGTTGGAAACCGTACAAAAATTAGTAGAAAAATAATGGAAACTCCCAAAGATTATTTCGTTCATCCCAGTAGTTATGTGGATGAAGGGGCGCAGATAGGCAAAGGTACCAAAGTGTGGCATTTCACCCATATCCAGCAAGGTGCCGTCGTGGGCGAAAACTGTTCCTTGGGACAGAATGTGAATATTGCCAATCATGTGAAAATAGGCAACGGTGTGCGCATCCAGAATAATGTTTCCGTTTACGAAGGTGTGGAACTGGAAGATAACGTGTTTTGCGGCCCGTCGTGCGTGTTCACCAATGTCACCACCCCCCGCGCGCATTTTCCGGTGCATGGCGTGTATGCCCCCACCTTGATTAAGGAAGGCGCTTCTTTAGGAGCCAATTCCACCATCGTTTGCGGGCATACCGTAGGCCGGAGCGCCTTGATAGCCGCCGGTGCCGTGGTGACGAAAGATGTGAAAGACTACGCCCTCATGGCAGGCGTGCCTGCCCGCCGGATAGGATGGGTGTGCGAATGTGGCGAGCGGCTCGATGCTTCCCTCGTTTGCAAGTGCGGCCGGAAATACAAGGAAGAAAACGAACGATTGATTCCCATAAATAAAACTATATAAAATTATGCAATTCAGAGATTTAAAGAAGCAGTACCAGGTACTGAAACAAGATATGGACGCTGCCCTGACAGATACGGCAGCTTCCGCTGCTTTCATTATGGGCAAGCCGGTGAAAGAGTTGGAAGCCGAATTGGCGGCTTATGTAGGCGTGAAACACTGCGTTTCCTGTGCCAACGGCACGGATGCCCTCACCCTTGCCCTCAAGACGTGGGGCATCGGCAAGGGAGATGCCGTGTTTGTTCCGGACTTCACCTTTTTCTCTTCCGCCGAAGTCGTTTCCCTGGAAGGCGCCACTCCCGTTTTCGTAGATGTGGATAAAGACACTTTCAACCTCGATGCCGCCGACCTGGAAGAAAAAATAGGAGAAACGGTGGCTAAAGGGGAATTGACCCCGAAGGTTATTATCACGGTCGATTTGTTCGGGTTGCCGGCTGATTATCCGAGAATCAGAAAAATAGCCGATACCTATCGTTTATTGATTCTGGAAGACGGAGCGCAAGGTTTCGGCGGAGAAATCAGCGGGAAAAAAGCCTGCGGCTTCGGAGATATTTCCACCACCTCTTTTTTTCCCGCCAAGCCTTTGGGATGTTATGGCGATGGCGGTGCCGTATTTACCGATAACGATGAGTGGGCGGCGTTGCTCGACTCCTATCGTGTGCATGGGAAGGGACAGTTTAAGTACGACAATGTCCGCATTGGCATGAATTCCCGTCTGGACACTTTGCAAGCGGCGGTTCTGAAGATCAAGCTGAAAGCGTTCCGTGAATATGAAGTGGCTGACATCAACCGGGCAGCCGCCCGATATACGGAAAAGTTGCAGGGTAAAGTCAAAACTCCGGTCGTTCCCGAAGGCTATTATTCCAGCTGGGCGCAATACACCATTCGTCTGGACAGCAAAGAGCAGCGTGACGCCCTGCAGGCCGTACTGAAGGAGCAAGGTATTCCCACGATGGTTTATTACCCTACGCCCATGCATGGCCAGACGGCTTATAAGAACTTGAAGGTTCCCGCCGGCAGTTGTCCCGTAGCCGAACAACTATGCCACACCGTCTTGTCCCTGCCCATTCATCCCTACATCAGCGAGGAAGACATCGATAGTGTCTGCGAAGGTATCCTGACCTTTATTGCCAAAAAATAGATTGTAAATTTGTGATAAATACTTAGAGTTCAGAATCATTCTCTCTTTATGCATTTCTCTTTCCGTCGTGAATCCGGCATCCTCTGTCTCGACCTTCTGATCGCCCTGTTTGCTTTCTGGCTGGCCCGTTATTTCGGTACTTTGCCCCGTTGGTACTGGTTGGTGCTGTCGGCTGTAGTATGGGTGATTTTGGGAGGCGTATCCCGGAAGCTGCAATTCGATTCCTATAAGCGGATTCGCTATGCGCTGCTGGGAGTCTTTACGCTGAATGTCTTCTCCGGTTTATCCATTTACTTTCTTTACCGGCATTTTGTTCCGGGCTATGAGGCGGACCATTCCATACTCGTAGCTACGGGAATCATTACCCTGCTTGAGTGGAGCCTTTATGGGCTGCTCCGTACCTTCGTGTACAGGAAGATTCCTTATTTCTACGAAGAGCCTTTGCTTGAAGATGTGACGGAGGCGGGTGTACGGAGTGAAAATGAAATGGCAGAAAAAATCCGGATTCAGGATATTGACATGCTGTTGAGCCTCACCCGGGAGAAAAAAGGAGAACAAGGAGTGGTGGCGTGGCTCAAAGAGCATCCGCACTTGTTCGCTTCGGATACGATTCTGCTCGACTCATCCAATCCGGAAGCGATTCTTGTCCATAAGACCAGAACTCCCGCATTGATTGTCCATGTGTGTTCCCTGAATAAAATCCGGCATTTGAATACTTTTTTTTCCTATTCTAACTATTGCCTCGATGCCGGGGGAGGCATTGCTTGTCATTGCACCACTTCCGGCATCCGCAGAGAGAAAATCATGCGGCAGACGCCTCCGGTCATCAATCACATCCTCTATGTGTTGGATTATTGCTGGCATCGGATATTTCCTAAAATGTCCCTCACCAGAGGGCTCTATTATAGGGTGACCCATGGGACGAAGCGAGCCCTCACCCGTGTGGAGGTACTGGGAAGACTCTATCGGGCGGGTTTCGACGTGGTGCATGAGGAAATCACCCAAGGGGAGTTTTATGTGATAGCCATTAAAGTGAAAGACCCTATTCGGGACGACACCCCTTCCAATGGGCTCCTGATCCGCCTGAAGCGTAAGGGGAAGAATGGCGAGACTATCGGTGTTTACAAGTTCCGCACCATGCACGCTTATTCCGAATATCTTCAACCTTATATTTATAAGCAAGAGGGACTTTGTGCCGGTGGCAAGATTGCCGACGACTACCGGGTGAGCACGCTGGGGAAATTCCTGCGCAAAACCTGGCTGGACGAGCTCCCCATGCTTCTGAACTGGCTCAAAGGCGACCTGAAGCTGGTGGGCGTCCGCCCGCTGAGCAACCATTATTTCAGCCTCTATTCCCGGGAACTACAGGAACTACGCATCCGTACCAAGCCGGGGCTTCTTCCCCCCTTTTATGCCGACATGCCTGAGACGCTACAGGAAATACAGGAAAGCGAACGGCGTTATCTGGAGGCTTATTTTCAAAATCCCTTCCTTACGGATTGGAGGTATTTCTGGAAGGCAGTGGGAAACATTGTGGTGAAGGGGAAGAGAAGTAAGTAGGAGAATCAATAAAAATAGATAAATATGGAATTACAAGAATTTATCAAAAAGTTCGCGGAGCTCTTTGAGGATACTGACCCCAATGAAATCCAGGCGGATACGAATTTTAGAGAATTGTATGAATGGTCGTCACTGACGGCCTTGTCGGTAATGGCGATGGTGGCTGATGAATATGAAATCCTTCTGAAAGGGGAAGACATACGTAAGGCGGGCACCGTGAATGAGTTGTATCAAATCTTAAAGAATAAACGGTAATGTACAATCCTTTCACCCTGCAAGGCAAAACCATCCTTGTTACAGGCGCTTCTTCCGGCATCGGCCGGGCCGCCGCCATCGAATGTTCGCGTATGGGAGCAAGGGTCATAGTAACCGGCAGGAATGAAGAACGCCTGAAAGAGACACTTGGGCAATTGGAAGGAGAAGGACATGCGATGATCGTGGCCGACCTGTCCGACGACGCCCAACTGGACCATCTGGTGGAACAGACTCCGGTGCTGGACGGGCTGGTCAACAATGCGGGAATTAACGATCTGCTCCCGGTCCTTTTTATTAATAGAGAAGAATTGTCCCGTATGTTGGAGGTTAACACCGTCGCCCCCATTTTACTGATGCAACGCCTGCTCCGGAAAAAGAAGCTCGTGAAGGGGGCTTCCGTTGTATTTACTTCTTCTATCTCCGGCAAATACATTGCGGCGCCCGGGAATACGCTCTATAGCACCAGTAAATCCGCCATCTGCGGCTTTGTGAAGAATGCGGCACTGGAACTGGCGGCAAGGCAGATTCGTGTAAACTCTGTCTGTCCCGGCATGATAGAAACGCATATTCTGGATGGAGGAATGGTTACAAAAGAAGACTTGGATGCAGAGCGCCAACAATACCCCCTGAAAAGGTTCGGACGTCCCGAAGAAGTGGCTTATGGCATTGTTTATTTGTTGAGTGACGCATCCGGATTTACTACCGGGGCAGAGTTGGTGATGGATGGAGGGTTTACATTGCAGTAGTTAAAATGAAAATAATAGTAAACAATATTCAAATAAGTTCCTTGGTGGCTTGGCTTCCGGAGAATAGCGTTGAAATGACATCCTATGCGGATATTTACGGCCATTCGGAAGTTAACAATATAATGAAAGCTACCGGAGTGGAAAGAGTGCGCATTGCCAGTGAGGATATGACATCTTCGGATATGTGCCGGAAGGCGGCGGAATATCTCATAAGTCAAGAATCGATTGATAAATCGACAATCGATGGGATTGTTTTTGTCTCTCAAACTTGCGACTATTTGCTACCCTCTACTTCTATATGTCTTCAGGAACGGTTGGGACTGACAAAGGATACCGTCTGTATGGATGTGCACTATGGATGTTCCGGCTATATCTATGGGCTGTTTCAGGCCGCTTTGTGGATTCATAGCGGCGCATGTGCGAATGTTTTGTTACTGACCGGCGATACGACCTCCCGAATCATCAATGAACACGATAAGTCATTAAGGATGGTATTCGGCGATTGTGGTACGGCAACTATGGTAACGCAAGGAAGTCATTCGATGGGATTTCATATTCAGTCGGATGGCAGTGGGGCCAATCGTCTGATTGTACCTGCCGGTGGTTTCAGGACTCCCGTTTCGGAACAATCCTCTGCGTTAGCATGGGATGAAGATCAAAATGGACGCACTCTCAATGATTTGTATATGGATGGGTTGGGATTATTCAATTTTGCTATTAGTAATGTTCCGAAAAATGTAAACGGACTGTTGGAAGACATGCGATGGGATAAAGAAACTGTAGGTTTGTTCGCACTTCATCAAGCCAATAAGTTTATGGTCGACAATGTTCGCAAGCGATTGAAAGTACCTGTAGATAAGGTTCCTGTAAATGTAGCGAATTATGGGAATACCGGTCCGTCATCGATTCCATTACTACTGAGCGACCTGTGTTCCCGTGAACATGGCTATGACTTATCGAAGGTTCTCATGAGCGGTTTCGGAGTAGGTTTGTCGTGGGGGAGTGTAGCCGCAAATCTATCAACAACGAAATTTTACGTACCTATTAATAGCTAATTAAAAAAATGGAAGAAAAAGTTTTATCGATCGTAAATCGGATAAGAGTTTCAAAAGGTCTGACCACGCTTCAATCATTAGACATTTCATCCAACCTGCGCAATGATTTGGGACTTACCTCTTTCGATTTGGCTGAATTAACCGTACATATCGAAGATGAATTTGAAATTGATATTTTTGAAGACGGTTTAGTAAATACCGTTGGTGAAGTGCTTGCTAAATTAGAAAAATAAATGGAATTCTTTCTGATAGATAAGTCCCGACGTTTCACTTACGCTGATTTGGTAGATGCGATTAACCGGAAACAGGAATATTATCCTTTATTCAAGAATAAAGATTTATTTCCCTATTTTGTAAATCTGTTGAGTGCGTTAGCTTCCAATCAACCATTGGTTCTATTGGATGCCGATCTGAATTCGGATGAGATAGAGGATGTAAAGGAAAGAGATGTGAATGTGGCCTTTCCCTTAGAGCCTTGCCATTACAATTCGGCGGAAGAAATAGTAAAAGCTATTTTGCATTCAAGTTCGGAAATAACCATATTCACATCCGGGACAACGGGGCAACCTAAAAAAGTGGTACATACTATTTCTTCTTTAACACGATTTTTGAGGACTGGAAACTGTTATAAGGAACAGACATGGGCTTATGCTTATAATCCTACACATATGGCGGGATTACAGGTCTTTTTTCAAGCTTTTGCGAATGGCAATACGTTGATTAATGTATTCAATTTTTCCCGTTCGGAAATATACCGGTTGATTCATGAGTTTCAAGTAACCCACATTTCCGCCACGCCTACCTTTTATCGTTTATTGCTTCCCTGTGAATCTGCTTATCCGTCGGTAGTCAGAGTAACATTGGGAGGTGAAAGGTCGGAGAGCCAGTTGTACGACTCCATCAAAAAAATATTTCCGATGGCGAAGATAAATAATATCTATGCCTCTACAGAGGCGGGGAGCTTGTTCGTAGCCCAAGGCGATTGTTTTCGGATACCCGAAGCCATCAGAAATAAAATCAGGGTGGAAGAAGACGAACTGTTCATCCATAAATCGTTATTGGGTAAGTCGGAGCATTTTCAATTGATAGGCGATTATTATCCCTCAGGCGATTTGGTAGAATGGCAGGATGATGAGCGAAACACTTTTAAGTTTAAAAGTCGTAAAAATGAACTGATCAATATAGGAGGTTATAAGGTTAATCCGGGTGAAGTGGAAAGCGCTTTGCTCTCCATTGCCGGAATAAGCCAGGTCAGGGTATACGGTAGGTCAAATTCCGTTTTGGGGAATATACTTTGTGCGGAAGTAAGGTTGGAACCATCTTCTGTGTTGGAAGAAGTAGAAATCCGGAATCAGTTGAAGGACCGCCTGCAAGACTTCAAGATACCCCGTTATTTTAAATTTGTAGAAACTCTGTCACTGACCCGTACGGGAAAATTGAAAAGATTATGAATTATTTAGTAACAGGCTGTTCGCGTGGCGTAGGACTTGAAATCTGCGAGATATTACTGGCGCAAGGGCATTGTGTATATGGAGTGGCTCGCGGCTATTCGGACGAATTCATTGCTTTAGAAAAAACATATTCCGGCAGGCTGTTTTTTAAAAGCGTTGATTTGAGCGATTCGGACTGCATTCGTATCTCTATTTTTAAGGAGTTCATATCCGGTAAAATTCAATTGCATGGCTTTGTAAACAATGCGGCAATGGCTTACGATGATATTGTCACTAATTTGAGTTTGCCTAAGTTACAGACTATGTATGCGGTCAATGTGTTTACCCCCATGATGATAACCAAATATGTATTAAGGAATATGTTGCTGCATCATACTTGCGGGTGTATTGTTCATATCTCTTCCATCAGTGCCCATACCGGCTATAAAGGATTGGCAATGTATGCGTCGAGTAAAGGAGCTTTGGAGGCATTCTCAAAAGACACAGCCCGAGAATGGGGCGAACTGGGTATCCGTTCCAATGTTGTGGTACCTGGATTTATGGAAACGGCAATGAGTTCTACTCTATCACAAGATCAAAAAGATAGAATTTATAAACGTACATCTTTGAAAAAAGCGACGTCAATCCGTTCTGTTGCCGAAACTGTTGTTTTCTTATTATCTGATAAGGCTTGCTCAATAACCGGTCAGAATATTCATGTGGATTCAGGGACGATATAAAATCAGCCTTCAGCATGAAGAGATAAATGAATATGAAATTGTGACAGCCTGCCTGAGCCTGGAAGATATGTGATAGTGAACGGCGGACGCTGGGAGTTTGGAAGATAGAGTAGACCGGACTAGACGTTCCATCGGATTACAAATCCGATGGAACGATAAATCAGCACTGCTTGATTGCTAATTGTTTCCACGAATATTTTCTAAAAGATTTTGGGGTTACAAATAAAATGACGTCCTTTGTCATAAAGAATAAAGAAAGGAGTAGAGCGATGAAAGTATCTGAACCTGCAGTAGCTTATAATACATCTTATCTTCAAGGTTTGAAGAACAGGTTGATAGCCTCTATTGACGAGACTAACGATGAGGAGAAGTTGCAAGAATGTCTTGAGTTGCTTCATGAGAGTTTTATGCCCTGTGTATTTACGGATGAAGAGTTCAAGCGTGAGTTAGAGGAGTCTGAAGCGAGTGGTAATGCGAGTGATGAAGAAGTGAGAGCTATATTTGCTAAATGGGGACTCTAAAAGTAGTTTGGAGAAAAAAGGCGATTTTACGCTTTGATCAGATTGTAAATTGGTATGCTAATGAGTTGGGAAGTGGGGCGGCTTCAAAGTGTGTTCATTGTATTAATGATACGGTAAATACATTGTCTCATTCACCTGAAATTGGAATCCTTGATGAAGAGTTTTCTACGAGAAAAATAAAATACTATAGCTTTTTATTTCATCCGAAATATCGGCTTGTTTATCATTTTAATAAGACAACTTTATATATATCAGCTATTCGTGCTACAATGATGAAGCGGGGTAGTTAATATGTAAGCACACTGTTCCATCGGATTTGTAATCCGATAGAACAGAGTCTTTCCGTTTTATAATTCACTGTATGTTGACTTTGCATCGAAGCACGGACACGCCTTATGCACTGACCTGCTGAGTTGATAATGCCCCAGTATCTTCGCCTTTGGATAATCCGTTTTCAGTTGCCTTAGCAAATCGAGTAGCGAACACTTCTGCGCATAGGTCCTTGTATCCGCCGGTTGCCCGTCCTCGTTGAGCCCGCCTTCATAACAGATGCCGACGCTTTTATCATTCCATCCTGTGGCGTGTGCCCCGATCTGATGAACCGGTCGACAGACGTGAACTTCTCCATCCCGTGTGATGTAGAAATGATAGCCGATGCTTGCGAAGCCTCTTGCCAGATGACAGCGATGAAGAGCCTCTACCGGGAAATTCCGGTCGCAGCGTGTTGCGCTGCAATGAACTACCAGGAGGCGCACCTCCCGATAGTTCTGATAAAAACTGCCTGCCGTCATAGGTTATCTCATGCAGGAATTTAACCCGAGCACGCCCGCCAGTGCGGTTGCCACGGCAATTACGACTTTGATAATAACACTCCAGGTGGAACTTGACTTTTTCTCCATAATTATTAAATTGAAAATTAAAAATTGAGAATTTCGCTCTGTCATCCTGAACGTAGTGAAGGATCTATTCACCTGAATGCACAGAGAAGAGATCCTTCGACAAGCTCAGGATGACAAAATGATACGCTTGTCAGAGTTTCGACACAACCTCTTCTATCCCAGTGGATCATCCTCTATCCCCCCGTCGCCTCCGGCATTTCCACCTCCTCCGGTGTTTCCTCCGGGAGTGGATGTTCCTGAAATATCCACGGTTGTCTGTCCGGCTTTTTGTGCTTTCAGCACAGCACGGGTGGCGGCACGTGTAGGTACCGGTGAAAATTCCATACCGGCAAAGATGTCTTTTAAGTCTTCTCCGGGAATGAATTGAATATTGACGCCTGTGATATTGGCGGCGGTGAACTTTTCGGCCGTTTCCGCTCCACGGCTGGTGAGTTGCAGACGGAATTTTCCCAGGTCTCCGAAATCCACCTGTTCGCCTGCACGCAGGCCTTCGATCATATTCTCTACGGTGGCGATGATGACTGCGGATACGTCCGCCCTGCTGACGGTGGTCTGTGAGGCTACACGTCTGCTCAGTTCCTTCAGGGTCAGTTCGCCTGTAATTTGCGACTTGGCATAAGCCTTGGGCTCTTCGTCCGCTTTCTGCGGATTCTTGAGCATTGCAATACTGTAATTTTGCATAAACAAGAATAATTTAAAAAATTAAAATTAAAAATTAAGACTCTCCGTGTGGTGGGGAGGACAGTTCGTTTCTCCCTTCCGACAGGTCAAAGATACAATAACGGGAGGGTGTGAAAATGAGTGACATTGAGAGGTGATAAACCTGCTTCGGAATGAGTGATATCTGATGATTTTTCAGTACTTTTATAGCATAAAAGAACTTGAAAATTAATCAGAAAATTATCAGAAAATGAAGAAAATCGTTTGTGAACAGACTGCGGATGCCGCCATCGAAGAATGGCCCGTCCGTCCTTATTCCAAGAGTGAACTGGCGCATGCTTATGCTCCTGAAATCGGAGAGCGTTCCGCCCTCAACCGCCTGTCCCGCTGGATACGATTAAACGAGGCGCTGTCCCGTGCCTTGCGGGAGACCGGTTACCGGCTGACCCAGCAAATTTTTACGACCAAACAGGTGGAACTTATTTTCTTGTACTTGGGAAGGCCGTAGGGAAGTTGGGAATGGAGAGTTGAGAGTGGAGAGTTGGGGGATGAACGCTTGCGGGAGTGAAGGGCTTCACTTGCGCAAGTGAGGGCGCACACTCCCGCAAGTGTTGGCATTCGCAGCCGCAAGTATGAGTATCCGTCATCCTGAGCGTAGTCGAAGGATGACGGATGGTTCTCAACTTCCCCAAGGTTTCTGGTCTTTCGCCATGACCCTGCCTTGCGCTTCCGCTATTATCTGTTCTTCGGATTCCCGTTCGTCGTAGCGGCCGCAGGGCTGTCGGACGAAGAGGACGCTGCCTGTCTGGCACAGGTCCTGGTCGCGCACCTTCAGCATGTCGAGCCTTGTATAAGCCCGGTCCTGCTCTTTGATGCGGGAAATGGAGAAGATGAAGTCGGCGAGGTTGGCCCAGTTGGCGCTGCCTGAGATGGTGTACATGTCTATGTCCTCCAGCTCATTCTTTCCGTTCTGCTTTTTCAGGCTGCGCGGATGGGCTACGATGATGACCCATATATGGTTGGTACGGCCCCATGCCTGCAACTGCGTCAGCATGGCCTTGATGGCTTGCGTCTCGGTGTTGTAGCGTCCCGTTTCCACTTCCATAAAGAGGTACGGGTCGATGATGAGATATTTCAACGGTGCCGTGCGGCGCACCATGTCGGCCCGTGCGAGGATGTTGGCGGGAGTGGGGGAGACTTCATGCAGGTCGAGGTGGACCATGTGCTCGTTCAGATAACTGACGATGGGTTGCAACTGCTCCCGGGTATAGTTGGCGGTGTTCACCTTGCCCAGCATCAACTGGACGAGATGCGCCATGTGCTTGTTCTTGTCCGGCACTTCGAAAGAGAGATAACAGACGTAACGCCCGGTTTTGGCCATCAGCCTGCAGGTGAGGTCGTTCAGGAAGTCTGTCTTTCCGCTGTTGGGCTTTCCGGTGCCGATAATCAGGCCTCCCTGGTCGGTGGGGTGAAATACGTGGTCCGTCAGCGGGCCGTAGCCTACGTCATACCCGTGGTCGTATTCACCGTTCAAGGCGTCCAGAATCTCATCTGTCCGCTCGCTGACGGTGATGATATCCGAGGTGTGTTGCGGGCGTGCCGCTTCGATAATTTCATGTACCACTTCCACGCCGTAGGCGGCAAGTACGTCGGAGATATCCTTGCAGTCGCCGGGCAGCGTGGTGAGCAGGCAGCGGGCGCCGAAGTAGTCGGTCAGGTGTTTGACGAGTGTCCGTCCGGGCAGGTCGCGGTCTCCGCAGATTACGATGTCCTGCACCTGGTCCAGCCAGGAGTCGAAGGCTTCGAAACTTTTGGGCAGGTCGCTTGCCGCCCCGTTGGGCACGCTGATGACGTAAGGGTATCCGGCTTCATTCAAGGTCAGCACGTCCTTTCCTCCTTCGGTGATAATCAGGCGCCGGATGTGTTCTTCGGACACGCGTAGCGGATTGATGCAGTCGATGTGATAGGGCGCACAAGGAGTGGTGGGAGAATCCTGGCTCCAGAACTTGGTGTATCCGGCAGGCTTTCCGTCGTCCGTGCGGCTGGCGGTGGACGGGTCGCACGAACGGTACTTTACATTCACGGGTTGCCCGTTGACGTAGTTCACATAGGCGATGCAGTGATACATGGTTCCGCCGGATTTCTTCTCATCGTCTTTGCCGTAGCAGCGGTGCGTGAGGCAGCCGATATGGGCGCTCATGGCTGTCTGTAGCGAGATGCCCTGGTCGGCAAGGTAACGGCGTGCTGCCAGTTGGTCCGGGTCGGTTGTTTCAGGGTCGTCGGTCAGGGGCTTGATTTTAGAGAATATTTCGGGCGGAAGGCTTTTGTAGTCTTCAGGAATCATGGGCACTTCCGATGCGTGTTTTCCGCTATCGCCTGTTGTGCTGCTGCTTTTGCAGGTGTAATTTACGGATTTTCCCATGCCGGAAGATGCCCGGTTCATACCGGAAGTCGCTCCGCCGTTGCTGAATGAAGAATCGGAGTAGGGGCGTTCTTCCCAGAAGTCCTTGAGCTTTCCGTTGAAGTCGCATCCGGCATAGAAACAATGATAGGCTCCTGTCGCTTTGGATATGGAAAGATGTTTCTTTCCGCATTTGGGGCACTCGGCTACGAAATTCTTTCCTGCGTTTTTACGATCGGGAAAGTCACTGAGATAATAAAAGGGTTTCACTTGGATAAATTGAGAATTAAAAATTGAAAATTAAAAAATAATAGTGCATTATTGTGGTAACACCCACTCTTTGCTCAACACATTCCAGATGGCTTCTGCTGAGGGTCTCGGTTGTGCTTCATCCGGAATATTCACTGCCCCTTCAATTGTGTCGTCATAGAATCTCATTCCCGACTCCGGGTCTGTCCATTCAAACTCACTGAGGGGATGGTTATTCCGCTGATTCGTGCGGTTCTCCTGAACAGCCTGTTCCCGCTTCTGCCTGCCGCCCCGTGCCGCATCGTTCAGCAAATGCTGCCCATGCGCCGACTTCAGCAGATTGTTCAGCCAGCAGAGCCTTCCGGTATGGTTGGATTTCATGAACCGGGCTTGGGAGGCGAAGTAAGGAATCAGCAGTTCGTTGACCATATACACCAGATTTTCGCAGGCGTGTTTACGTGTCAGCCCTTCGTGCAGCTGGAACCAGTTAATCAGGGGAGTCAGTATCTGTGCTTTCTGCGCGGAGTCCTCGTTGATGAGATGGAAAAACTCTTTGGCGGCAACCAAAGAGTTCGGTGTAACAATATTTTTCTTATCAGAATTATCATCTAAAGGCTTATCGCCTGACGGCGAAACTCCTTCGTTAGAAGGATTCCCTTTAGTATATATATTATATATATTATCCTGCGGAAAAGTTTCCGGAAACTTTTCCGGTAATTCTTCCGCAGGAATCTCCTCTCGCCAGATTGGTGAGTAAAAGTATTTCATGCCGTATGGATTCTTTTCGATACTGATTCCGAACGACCCGCATCGTTTGACCGCTTCCGCAAGGAATTTTGCATTTTTGAATGCCAATGCCATGCTGATGTCGTAGAAGTTTTCCACCGGATAAACTTGTTCGTTATTCATGTAAGGAGTAAGTCCGAGATAGAGGTTCAGTAGTTTGGGAATGGCCGAATCTGTAATCTTCCGGCTTTTCCACAGACCGATGGTCTTTTGGAGTTCCGTTATGGAGATGGTTGTTTTTAGTGCTTTCATCGCTTATTATTTTTGAAATTCGTGGTGAAGTTATGAAGAAAGAAAATGGCGGTGTTACCACCATGTTGGTACCCTGTGTTAAATATTAACATTAATTTAAAGATAAACATGAAAAAAGTGGTTTACACTTACAAAACTTTGGGCGATAGCATTGCCCTTCTGTGTGATACTTCCGATATCACAATCAAAGAACTCTGTGCAGGCTGTGAAATCAGTAAACGCACGTACTATCAGGTGATAACTGGCGAGACGTTGGAATAAGCTATTACATCCGGATCTTTCATTATTTGCGCGAAAATACGGATGAATCCCGGTATTGCGAGTGCCGCTATGCGATGGAAAAATGCTTGATGGATACATGGTTTAAATGAAATTTTATCGTAACTTTGTCGTATAAGTAAAATAGAGAATATGATGCAGCAGAGACAACTTTACCCGATAGGGATACAGACTTTCTCGGAAATCCGTGGAAAGGGCTATTTGTATATAGACAAGACGGAGTATGTTTATAGAATGACGCATTCTGATTCTAAGTATGTATTTTTGAGCCGCCCTCGTCGTTTCGGCAAGAGTTTGCTCGCCAGTACGCTGCACGCTTATTTTGAAGGTCGTAAGGATCTGTTTGAAGGTCTTGCCATTGAGAAGTTGGAGGCGGAGTGGACCCGGTATCCGGTGCTTCACTTTGATATGAGCATAGCGAAGCATGTGGATAAGGAACGACTGAACGGAATGTTGAACTATATGCTGTCCGGATATGAGCGGGAATATGATTGCCGTATAGCGGATCCTGACGCTAACGTCCGTCTGACAAATCTGATAAAATGTGTTTTTGCGCAAACCGGCAAGCAGGTTGTCGTCCTCATCGACGAATACGACGCCCCGCTTCTCGACGTTATCCACGAAGAAAAGAATCTTCCCGTGCTTCGGGATGTGATGCGCAATTTCTATAGCCCCCTGAAGGCTTGCGACCCTTATCTACGTTTTGTATTCCTCACCGGTATCACGAAGTTCTCCCAACTGAGCATCTTCAGCGAGTTGAATAATATCAAGAACATCAGCATGGATGGAACATACGCAGCTATCTGCGGTATTAGCGAAGAAGAAATGCTGACTCAGATGGACAATGATTTGGATTTATTGGCAGCACGTATAGGAATGTCTCGTGAAGAAGCCCTTGCGGAGCTAAAAAATAACTATGACGGCTATCATTTCACCTGGCCTTCGCCCGATATTTACAATCCTTTCAGCCTGTTGAACGCTTTTGCCGACGGTAAGATGGATTCTTATTGGTTCGGTAGCGGTACACCTACCTATCTGATAGAGATGCTGAATAAGTATCACGTAATCCCTCAACAGATTGGAGGGCGGAAAGCGCTTGCCGAATCGTTTGATGCTCCTACGGAGCGAATTACCAACATTACTCCTTTGCTCTATCAGAGTGGTTATATCACGATAAAGGGATATTCGCCCATTACCCACCTTTATTCGTTGGATATTCCCAACAAAGAGGTGCGCATGGGGTTGATGAAGAGCCTGTTGCCTGGTTATCTGCATCAGTATACTATGGATGGGCTTACTACGGTGGCTCTGTTGTATGAAACTATTTATGAAGAAAGATTGGATGACGGTTTGCGTCTGTTGCAGACTTTCCTTTCTACGATTCCTTATTGCGATAATACTGATTATGAGGGTCATTACCAGTCGTTGCTCTACACCATTTTCAGTCTGCTGGGCATGTATGTGGATGTGGAAGTGCGCACTCCGCGCGGACGTGTGGATGTGGTGATGCGGAGTTTGTCCGCTCTCTATGTGATAGAGTTGAAGTTGGATAAGACGGCCGATGCCGCTATGGAGCAGATTAATCTGAAGAATTATCCCGAACGCTTTGCGCTGTGCGGTCTGCCGGTGGTGAAGGTGGGGATTAATTTCGATAGCGAGCGGAGGACGCTGGGGGATTGGAAGATAGAGTAATTCGAATCTATAAGCTCTATTATAAAAGTTAAATCAATAAATCTATGATTATTGAGATAAAAGTTTTATTTTTGTGTAAGAATTAAATGCGTTAATTATATTATCAATGTCAAATCGTAAAGAATACATACTGCATTCCATTAAGGAGACAGTAGCGCAAGTTATGCCAACTGGTGCTAAGGTGATTCTTTTTGGGTCTCAGGCTCGAGGAGATGCTCGTGAAGATTCTGATTGGGACATTCTGATATTGCTTGATAAGGATAAATTGGAAGAAGCCGATCATGATAAATATTCTTATCCTTTATTTGAATTAGGATGGCACATTGATGCACAGATTCATCCGCTCCTTTATACCTTTAAGGACTGGTTAAAAAGGAATATTTCTCCTTTTTATAGAAATGTAGAACAAGACGGAATAGAATTATGCTAAGTATTGATGAGAAAAAAGCAATTATTGATTATCGCAAGCAGAAAGCTTATGACAATTTGAATGAGGCTAAAGAAGTCGCAAAATTAGGCTTTTGGATAAGAGTTATGGGCGTTTGTTTTCTCGGCTTTTTGGATTACGTCAATCTGGTGATTATGACGATTTGTATGATGCAACAGAAGATGAGGTTTTACCTTATATAGAGAGAACGTTAGTCTTTATTACAGATATGGAAAATCTGATAACTCTTAAGGAAAAATAAAATTGATAGCGAACTGTAAGCCCTCAAATTAGGATTCAAAAATGCTGCCCCGTCATAACAGTTAAATCAATAAATCTATTTTCTTTAGTAGAACATGTTACCGGCTGAAAATCAGTCGGAGTAGTCTTTGCACGCAGAAAATAGGACATCCGATAAAATGAACAAAGTAATTAATTTCCATGAACTTCACGATCCGGTTTGGTTCGAGAAGGTAGTTGTGTACCTGAAAAGCAGGTATACAATGGTCGGCTCCCGGGACTTGTATGAGTATTATTACAACCATACGCCTTTAAGGAATGCCTGTCTGATAACCGTGGACGACGGACACAGTACATCGTATGATGTGATTTATCCGGTTCTGAAAAAGCATAAAGTTCCCGCAATATTCTTTGTGTCGCCGGAAATAGCTAAACGGGAAGAGGCTGTTAACTTCTGGTTTCAGGAGATCAGGGGGTATGATGAAGATAAACTAGAAAAGATAGCATTCGATTTCCTGAATATGACTCTTACTTCTGAAGAAGGAATAAAATCTGTGTTTGATAAGACCTCGATTGACAATATGTGGGAAATAATATCCCGTTATCGTAAGTTGTATCACGTAGAGCCTAAAGCAGCTATGAATATGACTGTGGAGCAAATCCGGCAGATTGATAAAGAAGGTTTGGTGGAGATAGGAGCCCATACGCTGACTCATCCTTTCCTGGCAAGGGAAACGGTTGAAAGATCGATGAATGAAATAAAAGGTTCCATCAGTCAGTTGGAAGGATTATTGCAGCATCCCGTCTTGACCTTCGCTTATCCTAACGGGCGACCGGTTCTTGATTTTGGTGAGCGGGAAATGCAAATGCTGACCGATACATCCATCAAGTTGGCTTTCTCTACCCGTCCTCACAATTTCTCACTGTCCGATGATGTCTTTGCCATACCGAGATATGGATTGTCATGCGGTTCGATGAATTTTGTCAGGTTGAAATTGTTTATGGGGAAGTATTATCCTCTTATTAAGAAATTCTTAAAATAGAGGGGATGGAAGACGTAAGGCCTGTAAGTGATTTTGCGGATGAATATAAGAAGTGTGAGTCTGTAATCGTTTTGGATGGTGCATTTGGCAGCGTATTATCTGTTTGTAAAAATGCCCAATTGAATGGTCTTCAAACATTTGTTGTTTGCATTGATAAAGAATGTTGTGGCATATATGAAGGCTCACAATATATTACAGCTGTTTACTATTCAACAATTGATTGTTTATTTGAAACTTTTTGTGAAATACGTTCTACTCATCTATTGAAGGAAAAACCGTTATTGTATTTTACAGCTGACATTTATTGTATGGTTATTAATAAAAATAGAGAATATTATAGCCAAGTCGTAGTTTTATGTTTGCCTTCTTCTGATATTATTGAAGCTTTTTGTTATAAAGATCATTCAGGATGTATAGCAGAAAAATATGGACTGACTGTTCCCCGTAATATTTCGATTAATGATATTCATGATGTGGAAACAGTCTTAAATACATTTATTTTCCCTGTTATATTGAAACCGTTATCTGTTGAAAATCATAAATCTGTTCTTTTTAAATATAAAATACTTGAGAGAGGTGAGTTTGTCGCCATGAAAAGTGAGGCTTGGAACTCATTAGCGGGGAATGTATTGTGCCAGGAGTATATTCCTGGAGATGACAGCTCTTACTGGTTTTATACGTTCTTTCGGAACGATAAGGGAGATGTTATTGAGTGTATGGGAGAGAAAACAATGCAGTCAAACGGAATAATGGCAATCGGAACTACAAAGTTTAATAAAGAATTATCAAAAATATCTCGTGAGTTTCTTGGGAAAATTGGATATATAGGAATTGGTGGAATAGAATACAAAAAGTTTAATAATAAGTATTATTTCATAGAAATGAGTACCAGAACAGAAGGATTTTTGCCGATTTCAGATATGGCCGGCGTTTCTTGTGCCGATGCTTCTTTTCAATGGTATGTAGAACATAATGACTCGTATAAAGGGAAATTACAACAGGATGATGTTAGATATATAAGTGTTTTGTCTGTAATTGCAGAAATTCTGAGAAGAAAAAAACTTAAAATTATTTTTCATTCTATTAATCTGATGTTATATAGAATGAATAGTTCTATTGTGGAATTGTATTTTAAGGACGGTACTTTTGCTCGTCATATTAGGCAGATTATAAAGATAAAGATAGGTATTTGATTATTGATCTTTTACGTGAAAGTTTGAATTAGGTATATGATTTTAAAGCGAATAATCACAGCATATTGGACAATAGGAATATTGCTATATGTTTCCTTTACAGCTGTATTAATAAAGAACCCTGATTTCTTATTAATGCATTTTATGTCTTTGGGTACATTCCTGGTGTTTGCCATTACGGTGACGGCATCCTACAAGAAAAGAAAGAGATTTTTTACCGGTCAGAATCTGTTTTTTACTGTTCTTACCTGTTTAGTCATTGAAGCTACATTCTTTCAGTTGGCTTCCTGGTTTATTGATAGGGATTTCTTTGTCTTTTCTAAAGTGGATGCGATGGGATATTACCTGGGGTCTCTAAGAATGAGTAAAATGGGCATTGCTGAAAGCCTCCGGTATCTATTTCAAAATAATAGTTTTGATGATTGTGGAACTTTTTTATGGGTTACCGCTATATTTCGCATCGTACCGTCTATCTTATTCTTAAATTTCTTGTGTTGCATCATGGGAGCTATTTCAGCTTTGATGATGTTCAATATAGGCCGGAGCCTGATGCCCAAGCGCTATGCCTACATGGCGGCACTTACTTTTTCAATCGCTTCATTTACGGCTCGTCATTGTGTAGGTGTTAACAAGGAAAATGTGACAAGCTTCCTGATACTGGCTGCTTTCTATTTCTTTTATATCTATTTACGGCGGAAAAACAGGATACATCTTGTCTTTTCATTGTTATTCTCATTGTCCATGCTTCTTTTCAGGGTCCCTGTATCCCTGCTCTTACTATTCTCTTTGGGATTGACACTCGTTTTGATGTATTCCAAAGGACTGGTCGCCATGATATTTGGAGTATTGTTATCAATAGTAGTCTATTCAAGTTCATTGTTTGTACTGACTTATGAAAGATATTTGAGGGGTGGAGATACGGAAGCGATTATCGAGCGAAAAATGGAAATGGCAGGTGGAGGAGGAATCGTAAATCAGGCAGCCGACTCATTAGCTGCATTTGCCGGCCCCTTCCCCTCTATCATGATGAAGGTCGTAAAATATACCCCTTTCTTTGCTTCCGGGCTTTTGTTTAGAGCATTGCTTGCCGCTCCTTTTTTTGTAGGCGTATATTTTGCCTTTCGCCATAAATATAAGAGACTTTATCCTCTGATATTTTTCTTTCTTGCCAATGCATTAGGAGTGGCTATATCCGTTAAGGGGTTGGAATATCGATTATCTCATCCGCACATGGCTATGATGTATCTGGTAGCTTTTTGGATGTTGGCCAAATATGATTACCACAGAGTGAGACATCAATTGCCGGCTATCGTAGTTTCCGGTTGGTTTATCTTGGTAGCAATGATGTGTTTGATATGGAACTTGCGATAGTATAGTTCAAAATTGACGTTTATTATTAACTTTATAAAACATAAAAAATAATTTATGAGGACAGCAATACTTTACTCAAAAAACGAAAACTCGACATATAAGAATATTGGTGATTATATTCAAACAATTGCAGCAGAACAATATTTCGATAATCCCGAGTATGTGAACTTGAAAAAGCTATCAGACTATACTCCTAATGATAAAACAAAACTAATCATGAATGGATGGTTTACCGCTCATCCTGAACTATGGATGCCTGCTGACAATATTATTCCATTGTTTATCTCGTTCCATATTACTCCAAGTTGTTATGATACGATACTAAATCAAAAAGGCATAGCCTATCTAAAGAAATGGGAGCCCATAGGATGTAGAGATATTAATACCGTTGAAAAAATATTAACAAATTCGGGGGGTAAATGCTTATTACTCATCCTGTTTAACCTTGACTTTGGGAAGGAAATATACTAGTCACGACAGAACAGATGAAGTTTATTTCGTAGATCCTTATTACCCGTTTGTGAAAAATGAGAAAAATAGAAAATCTTTACTGCCTGTACTGTTCGCTCTTCCTGAATTATTATTTCATGCAAACTGTATAAAAAAAATAGCAAAGCGGATTCATTTCACCCCTAATCTGCCGGATAGTTTTAAAAAAATTGAAGCTTTGTTGCGATCAGCATGTTTCTACCGGACATACAAATCCAAATTTACGGATGACTGCTTTATAGGGGCAAACTACATTTGTCACAATGTAAGAATTGATGGTGAGGATAACCGAGATGACCAATTGCTTTTGGCCAAAGAACTTATTTGCAAGTATGCTTCCGCAAAATGGGTAGTGACTAGCAGAATTCATTGCGCCCTCCCTTGCTTAGGGCTCAATACTCCCGTGATTTTTACGACTGTGCAAAATGAATCCCATAGTGAAGGGCGATTTAAAGGACTGATTGATTTTTTCAGGGTATGTTATATCAAGGGTAAGACTATCCAAAGCGACGACGAGGTGCTTCAATCCATTGGCAAAATAGATACTAAAACTTCCTTTATAAACAAAAATAATCATCTGAAATACGCAGAAAACCTGATACGTGCTTGTGAACAATTCGCACGGCTTGAATAATGAAGAAAATATGGCAAGCGGGCTGAGAGAAAAAACAATATCCGGAATGTTATGGAATGCGATGGAGCGATTTGGCTCTTCATTGTTCTTGTTTATCTCCAATCTCGTACTTGCCCGATTACTGAGCCCCAATGACTTTGGTGCAATAGCTATGCTGATGGTTTTCATTAGCTTGTCGGAAGCTATTGTTGATGCAGGTTTTGGTAATGCGCTTATTCAGAAGCAAGACGTCGACCAACGCGACTGTTCTACTATTTTTGTCTGGAATATTTGTTTTGCAGCGATATTGTATGCTTTGCTCTTCTTTTCAGCTCCTGCGATTGCTGGTTTTTATAAAATAAGCATCTTGAAGGATGTTTTGAGGGTGCAAGGTTTAGTCGTACTTCTCAACTCGTTGGTACTGGTTCATATTGCTTTGCTTAAAAAACAATTGAACTTCAAGAAAATGGCAAAAATAAGCCTGTTGGCTATAATTTTCGGCACCCTTGCAGGCATCATAGCTGCATTCTATGGCGCCGGGGTGTGGAGTCTGGTACTCAAACTATTACTCACGGCTATCGTACAAGTGTTTTGTTATTATGGAATAAAGTGTTGGACTCCTTCCCTTACCTTCGATTATTTTCGTTTCAAATCCATGTTTCGCTTCGGAGGATTCATTTTTGTCACTCGTATGTTAAATACGATATATTGCAATATTTTGTCGCTAATAATAGGTAAATGCTTCAATGTAGCCACATTAGGTTACTATAATCAGGCAAGAAAATTGGAGGATATACCTCGAAGTACTTTGGCTTCTGTCGTTACCAATGTCACTTTCTCGGCATTCTCGCAGATAAACAATGATATTCCTCGGTTGAGAGAGGCTGCAAGTAAGTGCATGCGCAGTATGTCTTTTATAGCTGTTCCTCTCACATTTGGCGCAATAGTTGTAGCAAAGCCGCTTCTTGTTGTTCTGTTCACGACCAAGTGGATTCAATCAGTATCCTACTTTCAAGTGCTTTGTTTTGGAGGGATTGTGATGACTCCTTTGGAATTGAATGCTGAAATACTGAATGCGATAGGTAAAAGTAACATTGCTTTTAAAATTCGGCTGATCCAGCGTTTAGCGGGTATCTGCCTAATTGCAATGGGTATTAGATTTGGGATGGAAGGATTACTGGCAGCATACGTTATAGGGCACTATTTATGTTTTGTGTTCGCAGGTGTCTATACGGGAAAATATATTGGATATGGCTTATTGATGCAAGTTAAGGACCTACTTCCGTTTGTTTTGGTTTCCATTGTTTCTGCGGTTATAGCATTTATTCCCCTTAGGGTTGCCACATCAGTAGACGATTTCTGGATGTTTCTGTTACAAACCTTATTATTTGTTACCGTTTACTTTGGAATTTCCTTGTTCCTTAGATTCAAGGAAATGAGTACATATATAGAAATTATTAAAAGAAGAATAATGAAGAAATGAGCAAAAGAAAATCTAAATGTAGTGCTTAAATATAACTCAATGTGGGCTACAATGTTGTGCGCGGTATTGTAGGCATACAGTGAGTGCTTACAGTTAAATGAGATGTGGAATGCGGGAAAGGCGCTCTGGAAAGTTTGGTGATGATCTTCTATATAATTTCTAAAAAGATTTGGGTGTTACAAATAAAATAGCGTCCTTTGTCATAAAAAATAAGAAAGGAACAAAGTCATGAAAGTATCCGAACCCTCAGCAGCTTATAATACACCTTATCTTCAGGGTCTGAAGAACAGGTTGATAGCTTCTATTGATGAAACCAACGATGAGGAGAAGTTGCAAGAATGTCTTGAACTGCTTCATGAAAAGACTATGCCTTGCTGTTTTACAGAAGAGGAGTTGGATGAAGAAATTAGACAGTCTGAAGCAAGCGGCGTTGCTACTGATGAAGAAGTAGCTGCTATGTTTGCGAAATGGGGACTTTAAAAATAAAGTGGCAGAAGAAAGCACAAGCTAATTTCAAAGAGATAGCTGCTTGGTATGCGTATAATATGGGATATACGGCTGAAATGCATTTTGCCAAAGATACTTATGATACAATTAAAACATTATCCCATTTTCCTCAGATAGGAACTCTTGATGAAAGACGCAGTACGTCTAAAACAAAATATTATAGTTTTTTATCTCATCCCAAATGTAGAATTTTTTATCGTTTCACTAAAACTACTTTATACGTGGTGACTATTCATTCCACACAAATGAAGCGTAGCTAATCTTCTTTCCTCTTAAGAAGCTTTATTTATGATAGACATTTTTGATGCCTTCTATGATGGAAAGCGTGTGTTTGTGACTGCTCATACCGGTTTCAAGGGAAACTGATAACATGGCACTTCTGCTAATAAATATTGCCAAATAATTTAATTATTAATCAAAAATATAACTCGATGTGGACTACAATACCATGCAAGGTATTATAGCCATACAGGGAGTGCTTATGAGTATATGAAAGTTTTAATAGTAGCGAACAAAAACTCCGGTAGCTTTTCTTCTTTTGTAATAGAACAAGGTAGTTCAATCGCCTACGAAGGAGCTGAAGTGGAATATTTTGGTGTCATAGGTAAGGGGTGGACAGGTTATTTGTCCTGTAGAAAGAAACTGATAAAAAAAATAGAGGAGTGCAAACCGGATTTGATTCATGCACATTACGGATTGTGCGGCTTATTAGCAAATTTGCAAAGGAAAGTGCCGGTGGTTACAACCTTTCATGGTTCTGATATTCAATCGAGTACAATGATTCGTTGCTTATCAAGACTAGCAATGTACCTATCTAAATATAATATTTTTGTTTTGAAGAGCATGCCTGATAGGGTCGGATATAAAAAGAAAAACTACTCTGTTGTGCCTTGTGGAGTGAATCTTTCTGTATTTAAACCGATGGATATGGTGGAGGCAAGAAAACGATTAAACTGGAATACAAAAGATATTTATGTGTTGTTTGCAGGCCGTTTTGATAATCCGGTGAAAAATCCTCTTTGGGCTAAGAAGTGTATTGCGCTGGCGGGTAATTGCAAATTGATAGAATTGAAAGGGTATAAAAGAATTGAAGTTAATTTGCTCATGAATGCTTGCAACTTATTGCTTGTAACATCTATTAGTGAGGCAAGCCCTCAGGTAGTAAAAGAAGCAATGGCATGTAATCATCCTATTGTTTCAACAGATGTAGGAGATGTGAGGTCTGTATTTGGTGAAACTAAGGGCTGTTATATTACTTCTCGTAATGAGGTAGATTGTGTTGAGCAGATAAGAAAAGCAATTCGGTTTTCGATGAAATATTCACAAACAGATGGGCGTGGCAGAGTTATAGATTTAGGGTTGGATATTCATGAAATTGCTCAAAAAATTATATCCCTGTATAAACAACTTTAGAAAGTAAAAATGTGTGTGGAATTATAGCAAAAAGTTTGGAAATGGATTTATCTGGAGTGAATCCGGTTGGAATTAGTATTCTTGTGCATTATAAAAAATGGAATAATTAATGTAAAATTTTAATGTCTCAAATTAGTGAAGATGCCGGTAGGCATCTTCACTAAGGGCATGTCTTGATTTTGGACACTTACCCCATAATCATATATTTTGTTGATTCGGCTCAAAGCTACAAATATAATGGATGTATACGGCTCAATATGAGCCGAAAAAGATATTATTATTAATCAAAATATAAAAACGATATGTTTCGATTGGTGAAAAAAATGTACTCTGTTTTGCTGGGTTTTTCCTCTTTCTAAGATTCGTTTATTTGCATTGAGGAAAATATGTAATGGAAAAATAGGTAATCAAGTTTATGTGGGAGGTAATTTAACAATTACTATGGGGTATTCAGATAAAACTATGAAAATAGTAATAGGTGATAGGGTAGCATTTGGTCCGAATGTAACCTTAGTTTTAGCTACTCATCCCAATTATTCTAAATTAAAAAAGCTATTGTCTCCTTTTCCGAAGAGAGAAATAGAGATTGGGGATGATAGTTGGATAGGAGCTAATGCAGTGATTATGCCTAATGTAAAAATAGGTAAGATGTGTATAATAGGTGCCGGAGCTGTTGTCACAAAAGATGTACCAGATTATAGTGTCGTAGTTGGGGTTCCTGCTAAAATAATAAAGAAAATAGATGATAACTGTAGGTGAAGAAATAGATGTGATTGCTTGGAGAGAGTTGATGAGTACTTCATCAACCGCTAACTTTTTTCAGTCAAAAGAATGTTTCGATTTCTATTCAAGCCTTTCTTTTTTTGAAGCATTTGCATTGGGAGTTACTGAAGACGGGGCACTGAAAGGTGTAATTGTAGGGTATGTACAAAGAGAGGAGGGAAGACTGAAACGATTCTTTTCCAAAAGGGCAATCATAACAGGAGGGGCTCTACTGGCCGATGATATAAGTGAGGATGCATTGTCTCAACTATTGATATATTGTAGAAAACGACTAAGCAGGAAAGCCATTTACATAGAGTTTCGTAATTTTAATGATTATGGCAAGTATAAAAATGTATTTCAAGCAAATGAATTTGAATACATTCCACATTTGAACTTTCACATAGATTGCTCTTCAGAAGATGTGATAAACCAAAACTTGAGTAAAACACCTAAGAGATATATAAAAACGTCACTAAGGGATGGAGCTACTTTTGTTAATAATCCAACGATTAATGATATTCGTGATTATTATGCAATACTAAAGGAATTGTATGCAACAAAAGTAAAAGTTCCCTTGTTTCCATTTGATTTCTTTGAAAAATTGTATGCATTATCATTTTCACGGTTTCTTCTTATCAAATTGGATAGTAAAGTTATAGGTGGATTAGTAACTGTAATTCTTGATAATAGAACTATCTATGAATGGTTTGTATGTGGAATCGACAACCAATATAAAACTATTTATCCATCTATTTTGGCGACCTATTCAGGTATAAAATATGCTGTTGAAAATAAAATATTACGTTTTGACTTGATGGGCGCAGGAAAGCCAAATAAAGAGTATGGAGTACGTGATTTTAAAGCAAAGTTCGGAGGAAAGCTGGTAGAACATGGACGGTTCCTATGTGTATTGAATCCTATGTTGTATAATATTGGGAAAATAGGAATTAAAATAATAAAGATAATAAAATGAGAATACTGATAGACATAGGGCATCCGGCGCATGTGCATCTGTTTAAGAACTTTACCCATGAAATGGAGAAAAGAGGACACGAATTGTTGTTTACTTGTCGGGATAAAGAATTTGAAATTGCCCTCTTGGAGTATAATAAATTGAAATATGTTTCTTTTGGAAAAAAATACAAATCAATTGTAGGGAAAATATGGGGAATGTTTAAATTTGATTATTTAGAATGGAGAACATGCCTACGATTTAAACCGGATATATTGCTGAGTCATGGTTCCATTTGTGCTGCTCATGCGGCTTGGCTGATAGGAAAACCTCATATTGCATTTGAGGATACTTTTAATTTTGAACAAGTAAGGTTATACAAACCTTTTACAGATACAATTCTTACTTCTGATTATGACAATCCATTAAAAAATGAACGAAATGTAATACAGTATGCTGGTTACCATGAATTGGCTTATCTTCACCCTAATCGTTTTACTCCCAATAAATCGATTCTAAAAGAGTTAGGAGTTGATGGAAATGAGAAATATGTGATTATACGTTTTGTCTCGTGGAATGCATCTCATGATATTGGACATAGAGGAATTTCATTTGACAATAAGTTGAAAGCAATAATGGAGTTAAAAAAACATGCAAAGGTGTTTGTCTCTTCTGAAGGAGAATTACCTGAAAGATTAAAAATACATCAAATTGAAATAGCTCCTCATAGGATGCATGATGCGATGGCGTTTGCCAGTCTCTTGTTGGGTGAAAGTAGTACAATGTCGGAAGAGGCTGCTATAATGGGAATTCCTTCTGTTTATTTGCATACTGGTACGATTGCATATACTAAGGAACTTGAAGAGAAATACCAATTAATATACAATTATTCTGAATCTTTAGAAGATCAAGAAAGAGCTATAAAAAAAGGTATTGAATTACTTCAAATGGATAAACAGGGATTGCATGATAACTGGTTGAGAAAAAGAAATAAATTATTAGACGAAAAAATAGATGTGACCGCTTTTCTGGTTTGGTTTATAGAACATTATCCGGAAAGTAAAAGCATAATGAAAAACAATCCGGATTATCAATTAAATTTTAAATAATGGATTTCACTCTCAAAACCTACCATTCCTTACTTTGCGCTCTGCAAAAGGCAGATTACCGTTTCTATACTTTTGAGGAGTATTGCGAAAGGAAAGAAGATTTGTCCGATTCCAAATTTGTCATTCTGCGCCACGATGTGGACGAAATAGCGTCTAATGCGCTTAAGATAGCACTCTTGGAGCATGAGTTGGGAATCCGGGCTACGTACTATTTCCGAATTGTGAAACAAAGCTTTGACCCTGACATCATCTGGAAAATAGTGGCTTTGGGACACGAGGTGGGCTACCATTATGAAGATCTGGTTTTTGCTGATGGTGATATGTCCAAAGCTATCGGGACATTTGCAACTCATCTTCAAGAAATACGGAAATTTTATCCGGTACGTACTGTGAGCATGCATGGCAGTTCATCTTCTATCTATGATAACCGGACGTTATGGCAACACTACAGGCTTGCTGATTTTAATCTTATCGGAGAACCGTACCTGACAACTGATTTCCGGCGGGTGTTTTATCTGACTGATACCGGCTACGCCTGGGACGGGAAGAAGTATGCGGTGAGAGATATAGTGGAAGACCATTTTGGCATATCATTCCATACGACCCGACAAGTTATAAATTGTATCGGCAGGAATGAATTTCCGGAACGATGTATGATACTTGCCCATACACTTTGGACAGATAGCATGTGGCAATGGACCTTGCTCCATCTCCGGGAATTTTTTAAGAATCGCGTGAAAAGGTTTTCAAAGCATAATAAAGCGGTAGGTTTCCTATATAGTCACTTCGTAAAATATTATTGGACACATGGCAAATCATTTTAAAACCAGAGAGCCACGGCTTATTCCTTTTTTCGACCATGATGAAAAGAGCCTTTGGCATACTATCCGGAACTCCGGCAAGAGGCGGCAGATGAATCCTTTGCATTTTGCTTTCAGGAAGATGAGGAATATCATTCTTTTCCGTTTATCTTTTTTTTGTCCGCTGAACTCATGGCGGGTGAGAATGCACAGGTGGAGGGGAATACATATTGGGAAGCATGTCTATGTCGGGCAGCTTTGTGTACTGGACAATGCGTATCCTGAATACATATACATTGAAGATCATGCCTCGATGGCGGGGGAGGTATCTGTCATAGCCCACGTAAACCCGTGTGAGCATTTCTCATTTATGCTGGAAGCTAAAGTGGCTCCCGTAGTCATTAAAGAGGGGGCATGGATTGGCATCCGGTCTGTCATCTTACCGGGAGTCAGCATTGGGATGAAATCAATCGTTTCGGCGGGTACTGTGGTGGATTGTGATGTGCCCGATTATACATTGGTGCAGGGAAACCCTATGAAAAAGGTTACTACTTATAAAAAATTATCGGATATTTATGAAAGGAATCGTTCACTTGACCAATGACGTGGAGACCACTTCCATCGTGAACGGTGGCTTGCGGGATGACACGGGAGTGAAGGTCTGGAAAGAGGGATTGCCCCGCTTGCTTGAGCTATATGCAAAATATGATGTGAAGGCAACTTTCTTCTTTATAGCGGACTTTGCCGCGCAACATCCGGAAATGATAAAGAGGGTGCAAGGAGGCGGACATGAGGTGGCGGTACACGGTTTAAGCCACGAGCATACGAAAGCGTTCGATGTCCTGTCAGCGGAAGAGCAGGTGTATCATTTGTCGGCGGCAAAGAGGATTATTGAGGATATTGCCGGAGAAGAGGTAGTTTCATTTCGCGCTCCGGCTTTACGGGTGAATGGGAATACGCCCCGGGCGTTGAAAGAAACGGGGTATCTGTTCGACAGTTCGGTGGCTCCGCAGCGGATGGATATGTTCATGTCGTTGGGCAGTAAAGGAAAACTGCAATGGCTAAAGGCTCCCAGAGTGCCTTATCATGTGAAGCAGGATAACCTGGCACGACGGGGGGACATGGAACTTATAGAGGTTCCGGTGTCTTCGTTTATAGTGCCTTACATCGGGACGTTCATGCGCATCTCTCCCCGGTTAACTTGTTGGATACGCCATTTCCTGTATTGGGAGACGAGGAATACAAACAAGAGGATTAATTTCCTGATTCATCCCAATGAGGTGATTACAGAGGAGGACATGCATGGGAAAATAGAACGCCGGGCGGACAGTTATATTTCTTATCTGTTTTCGGACGTGCTGAGGCATAAACTGAAACTGCGGAATCTGGGCATACCTGCATTGGATTTGTATGAAAAAGAAATTGCTTTCTGGAAGAACTGCGGTTACGGGTTTGAAAGAATAAAAGATGTTAGAGTAGGGGAATGAGATTCGTTTTTTTAGTTTGCTTCTTTATTTTTTCTTCCAGAGTATTCGCCCAATACTCGGATGGAACTACCGGTTTGCTCCATACACCCTCGGCTGAGATGCAGCCGGTGGGAACGGTGATGCTGGGCGCAGGCTTTCTGAATAAAGAATTAACTCCCAATTCCAACTCTCTTGCCTGGCCTTATCATACCTATAATTATTATGTCAATGTCACTTTTCTGTCGTGCCTGGAACTGTCGTATATCTGTACGTTGTTTAAACGGAGTGTAGGCGACCTTCCCAGGAAGTGGAGAGGGCAGGACAGGCATTTAGCCTTTAGGCTGAGGGTGCTGAAAGAGGGACAATTCTGGAAATATATGCCGGCGGTGGTGCTGGGAACTTCTGACCCGGTGACGGGATTCCAGTCGCCGGGAGAAGAGGGTAATGGGCATTTCAATAAATATTATGTTGCGGCAACCAAGCATATACAAACAAGGGGCGGTGAATTAGGTGTTCATCTTTCTTATCTTTACAGTGCCAGGAAAACATATAGATTGAATGGCCCTGCGCTGGGAATATCTTATGACCTTGCCATTTTGAAAGGATTCCGCCTGATAGCGGAGTATGACGCAAAAGATTTTTATGTAGGTTTCCATTACCGGGTGATACGTCCGTTGATGCTGCAGGCAATGCTGCAGGACGGGCAGTATTTTTCGGGAGGGTTCACCTTTCTGATTCCGCTTAAGTTGTAGAAATAGTAAACAATAAAAATAATCAATGAACAAGATGAAAATGTGGGGAGGCATAGCTATGATGTTATGCTTCCTGACCGGCTGTACTTCCACAAAGCAGATTGCGTATTTGCAAGATACGCCGGAGAATTATAAGCAGGAGATAGCGCAGGAGTATGAAATCAAAATCCATTCGGATGACTTGCTTTCCATTATGGTGAACAGTAAAGACTTGGAACTGGTGCAGATGTTCAATCTGCCAAGCGTGCGCTATGAGTTCGGAAGTAAGGGGGCCTATTCGGGAGGGTCCAGCGGAATACTGGGTTATCTGGTGGATAAAGAAGGAAATATCGATTTTCCGCAACTGGGAAGAATCAAGGTGAAAGGAATGACCCGTTCGGGACTGACGGACTATATCAAGGAACAACTGATCAGTAAGGGGTTGGTGAATGATCCGATTGTTACCATTCAGTTCCTGAACTTTAAAGTTTCGGTGATGGGGGAAGTTAATAATCCCGGTACATTTGAGGTAAGCAGTGATCGCATTACTCTATTGGATGTGCTTAGCCGGGCAGGAGACTTGACAATCTACGGCAAGCGTGAGAATGTAAAGGTGATTCGGGAAGAAAACGGGGAACGGCTGGTGGCTACCGTGGATTTGCGGAGCAATGACTTGTTTGCTTCACCTTATTATTATCTCCGGCAGAATGACATCGTATATGTGGAGCCTAATTTGGCAAAGGCGGGGCAGAGGGAGATTAATCAAAACCGATCTATCGGTACGTTCGCTTCCATTGTATCGGTATTGATTTCATTGTCGGTACTTATATTTAAGTGAGTTGTGAAAAGAAAGCAGTTTAATCAGAGTAATATTTTATGAGAAAAGATAAATTTGAAGATTTTGACTTTATAGATTTCAATGAGAGCCGGTCGGAGGAGAGCACGGTGATGGCTGATATGATTGGTGTATTGGCGCATCATCGTAAGTGGTTTATACTTTCGGTTGCCGTGTGCCTGCTGGTCGGCTTTATCTATGTGAGAAGCACACCGAAAACTTTTTCACGCACAGCCACCATATTGGTGAAGGACGAACAAGGGGGCGGGAACATGGGTGAATCCGCCGCTTTCCGGGATGTGTTTTCATTGGGTAACAGCAAGGTGGACAACGAAATGGGGTTCTTTAAAAGCAAAAGGCTGATGATGGAGGTAACCCGGCAACTTCGTTTGGACGTCAGCTACAAGGAACGCAACGGGCTGCGCAAACGGGAACTTTATAACTCCACTCCGTTTACGGTGGTCTTTCAGGATGCGGAACCCGGCCAGGAAATCAGTCTGACGGCTACGGCGATTGACGGGAACAGGGCGTTGTTGTCGGATTTCGTACTGGATGAAAACGATTTTGACGAGGTGGTGACGGTGCAGATGGGTGACACGACGGATACTCCGGTGGGGAAAGTTGTTGTCGCTTCGACGCTGTTCATGAACGAGGAGTATATGGGCAAGCCCGTTTATGTGAAGAAGGGCAACCGGAAAAACGTGTCGGACAATTATAATGCCAATCTGCAGGTGGAAGTGGTTGACAAATCTTCGCTGATTAACCTGACCATAGAAGACGAGAACATCGGGCGTGCGGAAGATGTGCTGAATACATTGATTGAAGCCTACAAGAATGATGCGATAGAAGATAAGAACAAGGTGGTGATTAATACCGCCAATTTCATTAAAGACCGCCTGACGATTATAGAGGCGGACCTGGGCGTGATTGACACGGAAATAGAGGATTATAAACGGGAAAATAAGCTGACGGACGTTACCTCGGAAAGCGCACTGCTGCTGCAAAACTCCAGCCGTCTGGGAGGGGAGTCGCTGAGCATTGAAAACGAGGTCGTTATGGCCGAATACATAAAGGATTATCTGCAGGATAATTCGAAAACCGCTGAATTGATACCGTCGAGTATCGGCATCAATGACAATGGTATCCAGAATCAAATCAACGAATATAACACGACGCTAACTAAAAAGAACAAACTGATGGCTAACAGCAGCGCCAATAATCCGATAGTGCGGGAAATGAACGCGAGCCTGGTATCTATGCGTGCGTCCATCTCAAAGGCTGTGGACAATCTGGTGGCGGGATTGAAGATGCAGGTGCGGAATATGAAGCGGAAGGAACTGGAGAATATGAACCGGAAAGCGTTTGTGCCCACCCAGCAGAAGTATGTGATCAGCATCGAACGCCAACAGAAAATTAAAGAAGAGTTGTATCTCTATCTGCTGAACAAGAAGGAGGAGAGTGAACTGCAACTTTCCATCACGGAAAGTAATTGCCGCATTGTGGACCCGGCGGACGGACCGGACTTGCCTGTTTCGCCACGTAAGGCACAGGTGCTTCTGATTTGCATCCTGCTGGGCTTTACGATTCCGGCTCTTTGGCTGTATATTCGTTCGTTGCTCAATACTACCGTGCAGACGAAGAGGGATTTGAAAGCGGGCGTGAGCGTTCCTTTCCTTGGAGAGATTCCTCTGAAAAAGGGGAAGCGTGAAAAGGATATTGTTGTGAAAGAGGGCAGTCGGGAATATATCTGCGAAGCGTTCAAGATACTCCGTGATAATCTTGACTTTATGGATACGGAGAAGAAAGCGGGCGGAAAAGTGGTGCAGGTGACGTCTTTCAATCCGGATTCGGGCAAGACTTTTATCGTTGCCAATCTGGCCATGAGTATGGCACTTTCGAATGCAAAGGTAATTGTGCTGGACCTGGACTTACGGAAGGGCTCGCTGACGAAGAATTCGGGCATCGGTACTAAGGAAAAAGGTATGTCGGCTTACCTGAGCGGCAAGGTAAATCGAGTGGAAGAGATTATCCGTCCTTATGAAGAAGGAAGCCGCCTGGATATTATTACTTCGGGGGCATTGCCTCCCAATCCGGCGGAGTTGCTGAAGAGTGATAAGCTGGATGAATTGATAGCCGGACTGAAAGAAACTTATGACTACATTCTGCTGGATAATCCTCCTTACGGCATGGTGGTGGATGCATCGCTTTGCGCACGACTGGTGGACCAGTCTGTGTATATTGTCCGTGCGGGAATGTTTGACAAGCGCTTGCTGCCGGAATTGCAGGAACTTTATGATTCCGGTAAGATGAAACACCTGAGCGTGGTGCTGAATGCGGTGAACTATGAGAAGGGAGGCTATGGTTATGGCTATGGCTACGGCTACGGTTACGGCTATGGCTATGGTAATGATAACGATGGGAAGCCAAAGAAAACGGCGTTCTGCAAAAGGATTTTTGGTATTTAATGCGGGTAGGTTATGTTTTTCTTACGGCATAAAGTAAAGTTGATTGAGACCGGGTTCTTCCGGGGATATACGGATTTTCACAGCCATATCCTTCCCGCTGTGGATGACGGCATCGGCACGCTGGAGGAGGCGTTGGAAACGCTCGGATACTTCACCGAACTGAAAGTGAATAAAGTGATTCTGACCCCTCATGTGATGAACGGGGTGGGAGAAGACCGGGAGAAAGTGACCCGGGCTTATGAAATGCTTTGCGGACAATATAAAGGGGGGATTATTTTGAATCTGGCGGCTGAATATATGTTGGATTCCGGCTTCAGGGAACGGTTGGAAAACGGCTTGAATCATCTGGAAAAAGACAGGGTACTGGTGGAGACCTCTTATTTATCGCCACCGAATAACTTGTACGAACTGCTGTATGACATCGTGATGGCCGGCAATACACCGGTCATTGCCCACCCCGAAAGGTATCTCTATATGAACCATGCCGATTTCCACAAACTGAAGGACAACGATTGCTTGCTGCAACTGAACCTGCTTTCATTGGCGGGGTATCATGGAAAGCAGGCATTGAAAAATGCGGAGTACTTGCTGGAGGAGGGCATGTATGACTTGTCGGGAACGGACCTGCACCACTTGGGCACTTTTAAAAAGTGGATAGGGGCATTGAAGGTGACGGATAAACAATTGGATCGGTTGTGCCGGCTATGCTTCAGATGAGCTTGTGCGGGAAATACCGGTGGTGGCTGACGCTTTTCTTGATATTCGCCGGTACTCAGGATAAACTCTATGCGGATGATACGTATGCACGGATGTTGGAGAAGTTGGGCTTTGAGGATGTCCGGACAAGAGTGCAGGGAAATACCTTATATATAGCGATGGAGAATACCGCCTATCGGGGTACTTTCGGGGGATGGGCTGAGGCGTTGCGTATGCTGGATGCCCGGATCGGGATCGTTGACAGTGTCGTTATTGTAGCCCTTGAACAACAAGTGCCGCAGGTGAGAATCTGTGCGCGGGTTCATCCTCTGGAAGTGGTGGAGGTGGATTATGATATAAGCGAAGCGTGGAGAATATTACACGGCGTTCCGGTTGCGAATTCTTCTTTCGGAAAGATTGACTGGGTGTTTTATCCGCAGGTGTCGCTGGCTAATCACCGTTATGACATTATCTATGAGGGAACTGTGAATTTAGCTCCTGCCTTCGAAGTGTCTTTGTGGAAAGGCGCGCAGGTCACGGCCCAGGTAGTTATTCCTGTGTGGAATAATATCTCCGGTGAGGCGGACCGTGTGCGCCCGGGATTTATGACGTTCAGCCAGACGGTAGCCTTCCATCCCCGGCTACATGCAACCGGGGGGATCGGGCTGTTCAATAACAACCGGGCAGGCGTATGCGGAAGTCTTGAATACAGGTTGAATAATTGTCTGTCGGTAAAAGGGAGGTTTGGTCTGACAGGCAAGTCGAGCTTTGAGGATAAAAAGTGGAATCTCTCCACTTGGAGGAAAATAGACGGTTCGCTGGGGCTTTCCTACTTTGAGGCTTGTAGCGCCTTGCAGTTTGAAGGCTCGTTGAACCGTTATGTTTACGGGTATTACGGGGCAAGGGCGGACATTACCCGCCACTTCCGTGATTATGCCATCGGCGTTTACGGTATCGCGGTGGAAGGGGGATACAATGCCGGTTTCCATTTTGCCATCCCCATACAAGGGAAGAAAGCATACCGGCGCAAATGGTTCCGTGCAAAGCTGCCTGACTACTTCGATTGGGAATACAACGTGCTTTCCAATAAGAAAGAGTGGAGTGAGGACCATTTGAAAAGTTATGATACCCGTCCGGACGAGAACCATAGCGACCGTTACTGGCAGGCGGAATACATACAGAGAAATATAAACCGGGAAATAGGAAAATAAATCCATTTACTAACAATTTTAAAAAAAGTAAGTTATGAAGAAGTTTAATTATTTGTTTATGAGCATGCTCGTCTCGTTCATTGCGTTTACCGCTTGTGGAGATGACGATGAAGAGACTCCCGCCGATCCGACTATTACGGTGACGGAAAGTTACTCGATCGAAGGTGTAGTTTCGGGGGCAACAGGGGTTAAGGTAGAGTTGTTTAAAGGTGCAACGTCTGCAAAGAATGTGACCACTGACGGTGCCTATTCTTTTTCTGATCTGGAAAAGGTAGCCTATACGGTAAAAGCTACGGCTGCCGGATGCATTGATCAAAGCGTAGATGTTGCCTTTGGTGAGAAAACCTCGCAGGTGCTTGATTTTGCGATGGTCGTGGCTTCTACTGAAACCAAGGCAGTGGATGAAGTGGTTGGGCAAGACAAGGAAACGACTATTACCAATGATGAGAGTAACCAGTCGTCGAGTGCTGCTGAAACGGCAGTTACGGTTCCTGCTTCTACTACGATTACAAATGCGGAATCCCTTCCTGAAAATGCGACTTTCTCTGTGACGGCATATGTGCCTGCTGCCCCTACTTCAGATGTTGCGGAAGGTGCAAAGACGGAAGAATCTGCTGTGTTGGCATTGAACTGCCAACCTTCGGGTGCGAAGTTCAGTCAGCCTGTCACTTTGAGCGCCGACTTGAAGGAAAAGGATATACCTGCATCTAACATGAAGCTGGTGAACGGTTCGGAAAGTGTGTCTGTTAACTTGGATGGTACGGTTTATAGCGCTCCGGTTACTCACTTCTCTACCTGGACTTTCCAACTGGAAGCTCCGGTAAACATTGGTGCGGCTACTACTGAGGCAGCTAATAAGACGAAGTATCTTAAGGTGGGTGATAATGCGGTTACTTATGATGAAAAATGTGGCTATGAAGTTGTAAGTAATCCGTTCTCTTCTTCCAAGATTGTAAGTGCTTTCCTGACTACAAGATTCGGGTCTAAGGTCAAGAGCGTCACTAAATCATTCAAGGCTAACTCGGAAGCTAACGGAACTTTGTCATACACTGTCAGACAGAGTTATAAACCTGCCACTATCACGATTGGCGGAAAAACGGTCAATGTGAAGGTATATAGTGCTGCATCCGTAGAAACAACAGGATTCAAGGCTGAAGAGCATGATGGAGGTAGCGGTCAATAGACAGGACATTGCTTTGTTACGGAGAAAGATGTAAGTGAAACATATATAATAGCGAATAAAGGGTATGTTAGGAATAAATCCTAATGTACCCTTTTTTTATAGATTATCCTTGATGTCCTGCAATTCCACCAGCTTATTCACAATAGCGTAAATGGTGAGACCTGCCGGAGAATGTATTTGCAGTTTACGGGCGATGTTCCGACGGTGGGTGATAACGGTATGGATGGAGAGGTAAAGTTGGTCGGCGATGGCTTTATTGGTCATGCCTTTCACAACGCAGGTTATTATTTCTTTTTCACGCTGGCTGAGGGTTTCCTGCTCATTTTCTTTCTCTTCTTCTTCGTCGGTACAAAGCAATTGGTTTATTTTAGTGGAGATTGTTTCTGCATCATCGCAGATAGAGAGGTGGTCGTCGTACTCTTTTAGTGAATTATTGTCGATGACCGAGCATACAAGTGCCAGATATTTAGTTTCTACCTTGCCGTTTTCTGTTTTGAACGTTGCAATGTCAAACCAACCGCCGAAGGTTGGATTGACAATGAGGACATCCGGTGTGTTCAAGTGGATGTAACTCTGCAGGGATTCTGGGGAAGAGATTTCTATTGGATGTACATTCAGGTTGGGCAAACGCTTTAGTACTGTTGTAAGTCCACTCCGGATGATGACTGAAGTCTCCGCAACTGCTATTTTTATAGAAGAGGCATTATTGTTCATTTTTCAATCTCCTTTCCAATTGTGCCACAGCAGGAACAAACATGTAGTCTTCTACCTGGCAGTGTGAAGCAAGGTCATGTTCGCAGTTGAAGATATCGAAAAGAACGGCGTTGAGCTTGTTGTTATTCTCTTTTTCCGGATAATATTTAATGATGATATTTTTCAGCTCTGTCAATTTGGTCTCTATCTGATTGTGTTTACTGGCAAAGGTTGCTATGTCGTAATCCTCGGCAAGCTTGCCTTCCAGGAGTTTTTCTACATAGGTGAACGCTGCCTCGTTTTCATACTCCATATGGCGGCGTACTTCTTTGGCATATTCATCGAAAAATTTCAGAATAAGATAGGCGATGTTGTCGGTTCCTGAGCAGTCGATGGACTCGATGAGCTTACGTCGAATGACCGGCAACTTGAAATCAAGAAAATAGGTGTGTGCCTGTTTCAGATAGTCCATGAGTGCAGGGATGGAAAAAGCGTCTTCATCTTCACTATAGGTATAGGCATATTGTTCTTCACTGATGAAATTGGCTACTGCGAGAAAGGTGCGGTAGTCTACGCCTTGTGCCTCACAAACGTCTTTTACACTCTTATCTCCAAAACCCAGTGAGAGACCAAAGCGGCTCATAACCATTAATAAGGAGTAGTTATCACAGATAAGGTCGCTCATTTTGTCTGTAGCGCGATACTTATGCGGTTCATTCATTGCAGATTATCCTTTCTTTCTTTGTTTATTCGTGCGCAAAGGAACGGATTTTCCTTGAAAATAGCAATCGCTATTTGTAGGTATTTTGGGGTTTAGTCTTATTTAACGAGAAAAATTAGTTTATAAACTAAATATTTTAGTTATTTGCAGAAAACAAATAAAAACTATGAAAGGATTGACTGCTAAAGAAGAAGAAATCATGGGATTTTTCTGGGAGAAAGGTCCGTTGTTTGTGAAGGAGATGCTGGCTTTCTATGAAGAACCGAAGCCACATTTCAATACTTTATCCACGATTGTAAGGGGGCTGGAGGAGAAAGGTTTCCTGGCGCATAAGACCTACGGTAACACGTACCAGTATTATGCTGTGCTGAACAAGGAGGATTTTAGCAAAGGAACACTGAAGAAAGTAATCAGTAAATACTTCAATAATTCGTATCTTAGCGCAGTATCTTCATTGGTAAAAGAGGAAGATATCTCACTGGAAGATCTGAAGCAGCTGATTGCAGAAGTAGAGAGAGGGAAGATATAGTAACTTTAAATATCGAAGATTATGAAAAACATTGCTATAACTTGTTTGGTGTTGGTAGCTGTTTGCGTAGGCTTGCAGGCGAAGAAGGTGGTGAAAGCTCCTTATTTCATGGCAACGAGTACCAACCAAATAGAATTCCAGAAAGTAATATTAGGGAAAGATACGACATGGATAGAGGCTAAAATATATTCCAGACCGGGTGAAGGAGTAAGAATAGACTCGACTGCCGTTGTACAGGTGGGGGAGAAAATGTATGCTTATCTGGGTGGCGATGGATTTTCGAAAGAGTTTTGGACAAATCTTCCGGCTTCGGGTGAATTGGCTGTGACTTTGAAGTTTGAACCGATTCCTATGGATGCGGAAAGTCTCGACTTTTATGAAATGCCTGCAAAGAAGAGTGAAGGATGGAATATTTATGGGGTGCGTTTGGATGGTAAGAAGCCGGAAATCGGAATACCTGAGAAATTGTTAAATCAGCAGTTGGATTATTCTCAGCCTTTGCCTGATCCTGATTTGAAAAATGGAAAGACGGTGATCCGCGGACAGATATTAGGTTACAATCCGGTATATGGAACTACTCTGAATTTCAATTGCAGTGACTGGTTCTTTTTTGATGTATTTGGTCAATCCCTTCCGATAGCTGAGGATGGAAGCTTTTATTATGAAACAAACTTGATGATACCGGGTGATGCTACATTGCGTGTGGGGCGGAAGAGGTTTGAGATATTTCTGGTACCGGGTGGTGAGCTTGAAATAACATTTAATTTACCGGAAATTTACTGGTCGGAAAGCCGTTTGTTCGGGAAGAAAGATAGAAGACCACTGGTTTGGTTTGAGGGTATGTATGCCGGTCTGAATACTGAACTGACAAAGTATGCCGGACTGACGAGTATTTACAGTGCGGATAATTTTTATGAGAATATTTGCGGCGTCACTCCTGCCCAATATAAAAAGTATGTGACGAAGATTTACGAAAAAAATCGTGATGAAATACTAAAGAATAAGTTGCTGAGTGATGCTGCACGCACATACATGATAAACAATCTGGAAATGTCGTATTTCTTTGCTATCAAGGGGTATAAGGGTACAATCAGTTATGCCCCGATGATCAGTGGAAAAAAAGGAGTGAAGCGGGCGGATATGACGGTAGGTGAGAACTATTATGATGATATCCTGAAATTGGATTTTATACATTCTCCTTATATACGATATGGCGGTTATCCTGATTTTGTCCGTGCCGCAACCGAGGATTTCAAAGGTAAGTTTGAACCGCAACCTATCTGGGAGGATATCTTACGGGCGAAACCTTTAGGATCTACTCTTGCCCGCTTGAAACCTTTGTCGGAGAAACAGATACTGACGTTGGATAGCATATCCGAACCGGAAATAAAGAAAGCTTTGACTATCAGGAATCAAAAAGTGGTGGCTTTACTTGCGGAGAGTGCAAAGAAAACTGGTTATACGGTCTGTCAGCTTGATACGGCAGTTACAGCGGGCAGTTTGTTAGCAGTTATCACTCGTCCTTATCGTGGTAAAGTGGTTCTGATAGATATGTGGAATACTTGGTGTGGTCCTTGTATGCGAGCTATGAATAGTTTGAAACCAGTTAAAGAAGAACTGAAAGATGTAGTATATGTCTATGTAGCGGATGAAAGTTCGCCTGAAGGAAAGTGGAAAATTACGATACCCGATATTCACGGAATTCATTACCGGATTACGAATGAACAGAGTGCTGCATTAGGCAAGTTATATGAGTATCCGGGAATACCTACATACTTTGTGATAGATCGGGAAGGGAAACTTTCATACAAAGTTACCGGATTTCCTGGTGCGGAGGTGATGAAAGAAGAATTACTGAAGGCTGGGAAATAGTAGCTGTAAATTATTAAATAGTACATCAATATGGGAATTTTCTTTGTCTATATACTGAAGTCGTCGGTTTGTTTGGCGGCATTCTACTTGTTCTACCGTCTGTTGCTGAGCCGTGAGACGTTTCACCGTTTCAACCGGGTAGCGTTGTTGAGCATATTGTTGCTGTCTTGTCTTTTGCCATTGGTGGAAGTTACTGTAGAGAAGCAGACAGAAGTTCATCAAACCATGATGACACTGGAACAATGGCTGATGCTGGCGGATATGATGAACACAGCTGAGGCTATGGATTTACAGGCAGAGGAAGTAACGGTGACTTGGATACAGGTTGCATTGTTGGTATATCTGGCAGGTATTTTATTTTTTGCTCTACGCAACGGATATTCGTTGTTGAAATTAGGTGGATTACTAAAGTCTGGTAGGAAAGAGAACTTGAGTAAATATACCGGGGATGGTGAGAAAGTGACTTTAATAGTGCACGAGCATGATATAGCTCCGTTCAGTTGGATGAAATATATCGTTATTTCGAAAAAAGATCTGGATGAGAATGGTCGGGAGATACTTATTCATGAATTGGCTCATATACAGAACCGGCATTCATGGGATTTGCTGGTGGCGGATATCTGTATCTTTTTTCAATGGTTCAATCCGGCTTCGTGGCTATTGAAGCAGGAATTGCAGAATATCCATGAGTATGAAGCTGATGAAACAGTGATTGAAAAAGGCGTTGACGCGAAACAATATCAACTATTATTAATCAAAAAAGCTGTCGGCACAAGGCTCTACTCTATGGCCAACAGCTTTAATCACAGTAAACTTAAAAAACGTATCACTATGATGTTAAAAGAAAAATCGAATCCGTGGGCAAAATTGAAGTATTTGTATATGCTTCCAGTAGCAGCTATTGCAGTAACAGCTTTTGCCCGTCCTGAAATCTCGGAAACCGCAGAAGAGATTTCTGCCGTCAAAGTTAATGATTTGACAGCAATTGTGGAAGCAAAAGTCACAAAAACTATCGAGGAGGCTGTGCAGGTAAGCACAGTATTGAAAGATACAGCGAAGCCTGTAGAGGTGAAGTACATTCCTGCGGAGGTGGGTGACAAACTGCAAGGTTCTCCGGTCTTTGAAATGGTTGAACAGATGCCCGAATTCCCCGGTGGCGGAATGTCTGCTGCTTTGGAATACATTCAGAAGAATATGCAATATCCTGAATCTGCAAAGGAAAACGGTACGCAAGGGCGTGTCACGGTGCAGTTTGTTGTTGATAAAGCAGGAAATGTGACGGAACCTAAAGTTCTCCGTCCGGTAGATAAAGAACTGGATGCTGAGGCTATCCGATTGGTGAAGTCGATGCCGAAGTGGAAGCCGGGAATGCAAAAGGGACAGGCGGTAGCGGTGAAATTTACGATGCCGGTGTTGTTCAGATTGGAGGGCGGAGAGATGAAGAATTCTCAGGTGGCGGTGAGTTCGAAGTCGACAGACTTCTTTATAGAGGGTATGGATGCTCCTTTGTATGTTGTAGATGGTAAAGAAGTCACTTCCTCGATAATGTCTGCTTTAAATGTTAATAAAATAGAGGCTATGACTGTCTTGAAAAACGAATCAGCTACTGAACTGTATGGCGAAAAAGGAAAGAATGGCGTCATCCTGATTACCCTGAAGGGAAGTGATAAAAAGCCTATTACTTTATCAACCAAGAGTTCGGTAGTCAGCGTACCCGGAGTGAATGCTGTTTATCTGAATAATAGAAGGGCAGACTGGGCAGATGTGGATGTGTTTGTTGATGGAGAGAAAATCGAATTGTCCGGTAAAGCATTGGATGAAGTTGTATCTCCCAATGAGATAGAGAGCATCAATGTTGAGAAAAATGCAGAAGATGCAAATAGAGGGAAGATCTATATCACTACCAAGAAAAGCAAAGGGAAATACACTACGGTTACTAGTGAAGGCAAGGAGAATATTTATTTTACCGTCAAAGATGGTGAGAAAGCTTCTGTCAAAGGTGAAATGAGAGTTGAAGGTGTTGTTCAGGATAAAGATGGAGAGCCTGTCATTGGTGCCGCTGTTCTGATTGAAGGAACAAACAGAGGAACAGTCACTGATGTGGACGGACGCTTTATTATGTCTGCATCAAAGGGCGATAAGTTGAAGGTATCCTATGTGGGCATGAAATCTGCTAAGGTGAAAGCTGAACCGAAGGTTACGATTACTTTAAAAGACGAATAATAAAATCGATTTTATATGAAACGGAATTCTCTCTTTTTGTTTCTCTCTTTGATGTTTGTTTGGGCGGGGCTTTGCTCTGCCCAGACCACCAGTGATAAATATTATCTTATCGATGGATATTTCTTTAATGGTATGCCGCCGGGAATCAGGAATGCGCAAGGAGACCGCTTTGTCATGCTAAAAGATGACGAAGGGCACATGGCTTTGGAGATTAGGTTGCCTAAGGGAAAAACGCTGCCGGAGTACGCTGTCAAATATCGGATTCCGGTAGAAGAAGTACCCGGAGGGGAAGAACTTTTGAGAATTTCCCGTGCGGGAACAGAACCGGTGATAAGCATAGCCAGCAATACGGTTACCCTTGATGAATGGGTGGGAAAGCCGTTTCCGGACTTTAAAGTAACGGATACCGCAGGCCGTGTCTGGACGAAGGCAGATATACTTGGAAAGCCTTTTGTCCTGAATTACTGGCATACCGGTTGCGGACCCTGCATCAAGGAAATGCCAGATCTGAACGAGTGGATGAAAGTGTGTCCGGATGTAACTTATTTCTCTACTACCTGGAACACTGCGGAGCAGATAAAGAAGATTGTGGAAAACCGTCCATTCCTCTTCACTCATATCGCTGATGAATTGTTCTTTTTCAACCTGTTTAAGGTGCAGGTGACGCCGACTACGTTGTTGATTGATAAAAAGGGCATCATTCGTTATTGGGAAGAAGGCACCAGCACCAGCAAGCGCGAGTTTCTGCTTGATAAATTGAGGGAATTGTCTGCCGAATAGACACTTTGTTTCTTATTTCTTTGTTTAAGTCATTACTTTTAAGTAATTTTGTTTGAGACGGTTTAGAATCTAATCACTTAAAAGATAATGCTATGAGACAAGGAAAACGAATTTACCGGGGATATAGCTTCTTTTGGGGAGTATTTCTATTATTAGTGATATCTGCCGCTATATCTATTCATGCTGAAACCTCTTTCATGAAAGAGCTTGTAATTTTCAAAGATACTTTGAAGAATGACACACTTGTGACACGATCTCCTAAGAAAGATGGCACATTGGTTGTCAGAGACCGCTTCCCTATTCCATCCAATGAGCCTTTGTACATCGTAAATGGGATAGAACTTCCTTATGAAATCTTTGCGGCATTGAATCCTATGCACATTGAAAGCATTGATATTTTGAAAGATGCTTCGGCTACTGCTATTTATGGTACGCGTGGAATAAATGGGGTCATAGTTCTGAAACTGAAAACTCCACAACAGGTAAAGGAAGAAAAAACGATTAAGCAGATTGATGATTTGTTGAAACCGAGAGGTGTTGACAGGAGGAATGCACGTTACTATATTGACGGCAAAGAAGTTCCGGCCAGTACTGCGTATCAAACGAGTATTGAGCAAATGGAGGTGAAGACCGGTGCTGACGGAATACTGGAAATTTATATTAAACCAATGATCTTTATAAGGGGGGAATACGAATAAAAGTAATTATTGTATCGGCTTTCCCAATACCTGATGACTTATGTTGAAACAAATATCCTTATTAATCCTGTGTGCGGTGGCAATCGTTTTCTTTGCTACTCCTGTGCATGCTTGTACTTCTGCTGTTGTATCGGGTAAAGTGACACTCGACGGGCGCCCCCTGCTTTGGAAAAACCGTGATACGGACTTTATGCGAAATCATGTTGACTATGTGAAAGGCGAGAGGTATGACTTTATTGCTGTAGTGAATAGTGCCAATGCATATCTGAAAGAGGCATGGATGGGAACTAACTCTGCAGGATTCGCTTTGATGAATACACAATCGTATAACTTGGTGGATGTAAAAGGCGATGAAGAACGGGGAGCAGCCAATGGGCGTGTTATTTATCGTGCACTTGAAGTTTGTGCTACGGTAGAGGACTTCTGTCATTTTCTGGATACCATTTCCAAGCCCAGTGATATCGAAGCTAATTTTGGTGTAATCGATGCACAAGGTGGGGCAGCTATGTTTGAAGTAGATTATTATAAATATGTGATGTATGATGCCAATAATCCAAAAGATGCTCCTTATGGTTATATTGCCCGTACCAACTTCTCTTTTGCAGGTAAAGTGAACGAGGGTGCCGGCTATGTGCGCTATATGGAAGCAGACCAGGTACTGATGAAGGCTTCGGCTACAGGTAGTATTACCCCACAGTTTATTTTCAATGATTTATCCCGTTCATTCCGTAACTGTATGCTGGATATTGATTTGCGTAGCGGGGAGTATAATCGTCCTCAGGCATCGGGCTGGTTTATAGATCAGGACTTCATTCCGCGTAGCAGTACATCGTGTTCGGTGGTGGTACAGGGGGTAAAACCGGGTGTAAAGGCCGAACTGACTACCATGTGGACCCTGTTAGGGTATCCTCCTACCGGTATAGCTGTCCCGCTGTGGGTGAAAGATGCCGGAAAACTCCTTCCTGGGATGGTACGTTTCAACAAAGAACATGAGGCAGCTCTGCTCAGTGATTGGTCACTTCGCTTGGCAGACAGAGTTTTCAGCTATAAGCAGGGAATGGGCACCGGACGTTATCTGAATTGGGAGAGGTTGTATAGTCCTGGGAAAGGTGACGGTTATATGACAGTGATTACTGAAGTGGAAGATGAAGTATTCCGTACGACGAAGCCATTGCTGGAAGAGTGGTACAAAAAAGGAAGCCTCGATACCCAAGCAATACCGAAGCTGTACGATGAACTGGAGTCATCCATTAGAATGATTTATCAGAGTTTACTGGAATCAGAATAGAACTTACATTACCGAACGGAGGTACGCTAGTATCTCCGTTTCTTGTTCCGGATGGAACCAACGGATTTCTTCATCTCTCCTGAACCATGTCATTTGCTTGCGCGAATAGATGCGGGAGTTCTGTTGGATTTTCTCTATGGCAAAAGGCAAGGTCCATTCTCCGTCCAGATATTTGAACATTTCTTTATAACCTACCGTATTCAATGAATTAAGTGCCCGGTAAGGATATACCTTTCTGGCTTCTTCTTCCAGGCCATCCTCTATCATAATCTCTACCCGTCGGTTTATGCGTTCGTAAAGTTCTTCCCGATCGCGCGTCAATCCTATTTTGATGATGCGGAAGGGGCGCTCTTTTTTCTGTTGGGTGCGGAATGAAGTGTAAGTTTTTCCAGTCATATAGCATATCTCCAGTGCATGGATTACACGTTTAGGATTCTTCAGATCCACTATTCTGTAGTATTCCGGGTCGAGTAACTTTAGCTCTGCGCACAATCTTTCCAGACCTTCCGTTTCATACTTATGCAGCATCACTTGGCGTGTTTCAGCATCCACGGTCGGAATATCGTCAATGCCTTTGCAAACGGCATCCACATACATCATAGAACCACCCGTAAGTAATACTGTGTCTTGCTCGGTGAATAAAGTTTCCAAGAGTCTCAGTACCTCCGCTTCGTATTGGGCGGCACTGTAGTAATCGGTGAGTTGCAAGGTTCCTACAAGGTGATGTTTCACGCGTTGCAGTTGCTCGGGGGTAGGGGCTGCCGTCCCTATTTTCAAATCGGCGTAGAGTTGCCGGGAGTCTGCGGAAACGATGCAAGTTTGGTAATGCTCTGCCAGCCGCAGGCTGAGTTCGGTCTTTCCGACTCCGGTCGGTCCAATAAGCACTATCAGGGTTTTCATACAGATATTATGTAAAATGGTTTCAAAGATAAAATGGAGATTATCCTTTAGACACAGATTACGCGGATAACACGGATTCTAAACTAAAAAAATCTGTGTAATCCGCGTAATCTGCGTCTAAAAATATACTATAAAGAGTATGGTTCCTCTCTTGGTATATTCAAATTTAGAATTTTTCTTCCTCAAACGATGCTGTGCCACCTTCACCGCCTCCCATATCGAATCCTTCCTGGTCGAATTCTTCCAGATCAAAGTCTTGATCTCCATAGAAGTTTTCATCCAGATCGAGTGATCCGCTGTTGGCTGCCATTTCTTCGAAGTCAATAGTCTGTTTCGGGGCATCGCCTTCCTTCTTGGTACATTTGGCACCTTTCATTTCCTTTCCGGTAATGATCTCGGAAAGTTCAATAAAGAAACAGCGTTCTGTCATGTAGTCGAACACATAGAGTAACTTCTGCTTTTCATCTTCTATCAGTTCGCTGATAGTGGTGTCTTTCATTACCCAACTGTCCATTTCCGGATTGTCATCCATCTCTTCCAGTGTGATTTCCTTTTCTTTTTCCCAATCATCATCACAGATGAAGAAAGAAGTCATCTGGTCGTTAGTATAGCCTACTGACTTCACTATAGCCTCATGGAAGTCGTAGAATGTAGCTTCCGGGTCAATTTGTATTTCTCTTACGAAGTCGTCCACTTCATCGGAGATAAGTGTAAATCTGTATATCATATTCTAATTACTTTATCGTTTTATCACCTAATAATACCACGTTCGGAGTCACGGATGAAGCTGACAATGTATTCTATTTCCGGGCTCGTCGGAATTTCTTCTTCTATTTTCTTTAATGCATCTGAAGTGTTCAAGCCACTTTGGTAAATGATACGGTATGCATTGTGTATGTTCTCAATGGTTTCATTGGAGAACCCGCGACGACGCAACCCGATAATGTTGATACCACTGTAAGCAATCGGTTCCCGACCTGCAATGATGTATGGCGGAATATCCTTACTGAAACGGCACCCGCCTTGTATCATGCCATATCCACCTACACGGCAGAATTGATGCATCAATACATTAGCGCTGATAATGGAGAAATCGTCTATAACTATCTCACCTGCCATTTTGGTAGAGTTACCTATGATACAGTAATTACCGACAAGAGCGTCATGAGCTACATGCACACCTTCCATCAACAGGTTGTTGTTACCGATAATGGTTCTGCCTTTGGCAGCCGTACCGCGATTGATGGTGACATTTTCACGAATGGTATTGTTGTCACCGATTTCAGCGGTACTCTCTTCTCCCTGAAATTTCAGATCCTGAGGGATAGCACCGATAACAGCTCCCGGAAAAATAGTATTTCCATTGCCGATACGTGAACCGTACAGAATGTTGGCATTTGCCATAATCTTGTTGTTATCGCCGATTACCACATTCTTGTCGATGAATACAAAAGGAGCAATCTCTACGTTTTCCCCGATTTTTGCCTCGGGATGAATATACGCTAAGGGACTTATCATGCTTTGAATTATTTGTTCTTAACTATTTGTGCCATAAACTCTGCCTCGCAAACCACTTTCTCGCCTACGAACGCATAACCTTTCATCGTGGAAATGCCACGGCGGATAGGTGCAAGTAGTTCCACACGGAAGATAAGGGTATCACCCGGCACTACCTTCTGACGGAACTTCACACCATCTATCTTCATGAAATAGGTAGAATAGCGTTCGGGTTCGTCTACGGAGTTCAATACAAGCAGGCCGCCTACCTGTGCCATAGCTTCAACCTGTAATACACCCGGCATTACCGGTTCCTGTGGGAAGTGTCCTTGGAAGAAAGGCTCGTTGGCGGTGATATTCTTCACGCCTACAATATAATTGGCACCTATTTCAATCACCTTGTCCACTAATTGGAATGGGTAACGGTGCGGCAACAGTTCGCGGATACGGTTTACATCCATGATGGGTTCGCGGTTACAGTCGTAAGTCGGAGCCTGTATATCGTGCAGGCGGATTTCCTTACGCATCTGGCGGGCGAACTTGTTATTAATGGTATGTCCCGGACGGGTAGCGATGATACGTCCCTTGATGGGTTTGCCTATCAAAGCCAAGTCACCGATTACGTCGAGCAGTTTGTGACGGGCACATTCATTGGCCCATACCAGTGGTTTGTGGTTGATGTAACCCAATTGTTTAGCATTCATGTGGGGAACTCCCATCACATCAGCCAGCTTGTCAAAGTCTTCCTGAGACATTTCGCGTTCGTAGATTACGATAGCATTGTCCAGATCCCCCCCCTTGATAAGGCCGGCTTGCAATAATGGCTCTATTTCGCGTACAAATACGAATGTGCGGCTGGCAGCTACTTCGTCTTTGAACTTTGACATATCCTCCAGAGTTGCAAACTGGTTGGGAATGATGGTCGAGTCGTAAGATACCAGCACATTCAGACTGAAGTTCTCGTCGGGCAACACGATGATGGAAGAACCAGTCTTTTCATCGCGGAACTCGATCTTTGACTTGATAATATAGAAATCTTTAACGGCGTTTTGTTCTTCTGTACCGACGCGCTCTATCTCTTTTGCATAGTATTGGGCGCTACCGTCCAGAATGGGAAACTCGGGACCGTTGACTTGTATCAGGCAGTTATCGATACCTAAGGCATAGAGGGCTGCCATGCCGTGCTCTACAGTACTAACCTTCACGCCATTCTTGGAAAGAACAGTGCCGCGAGTGGTTTCAGTCACGTTGTCCGCAACCGCATCAATGATAGGTTGTCCCTCCACGTCGGTGCGCTGGATTTTATATCCGTGGTTGTCCGGAGCCGGATTGAAAGTAACGGTCAGGTCAAGTCCCGTGTGAAGACCTTTACCACTGAGGGAAAAACTGTCTTTCAGAGTCTTTTGTTTCAACATTTGTTACTTATTTATTTGTTGTTTTAATTCATTCAGTTCTTTACGGAGCTGGCGGAGTTCTGTTAGCATATCCGGCAGGTTCCGTTGGGCAACGGAGGCTTTAAAGTATTGTTTCAGCTCCATGGGAGGAGTACCGATTAACTGGCTGCCATCCTTAATATTACTGGGAACACCGGACTGTGCTCCGAGGTTCACTTTATTTCCGATATGGATATGTCCTGCAATGCCTACCTGACCGCCGAACATACACCATTCGCCTATCTTGGTAGATCCTGCAATACCCACTTGCGCCGCCATAACAGTGTTTGCACCGATTTCGTCATTGTGGGCTACCTGTATCAGGTTGTCCAGTTTCACACCTTTGTGTACGATGGTTGCACCCATTGTAGCACGGTCCACGCAAGTGTTTGCGCCTATCTCTACATTGTCTTCCAGTATTACGATACCGATTTGAGGTATTTTTTCGTAACCTTCGGGAGTTGGAGCGAAACCAAAACCATCCGCACCGATCACACTGCCGGAATGCAGGATGCAATGATTGCCTATCCGACAGTCATGATAAATGGTTGTATTGGCATATAAGATACAATCGCTGCCCACTTTGGCACCACTGCCTACGGTAGCATGCGGATGTATCATTGTATTGTCTCCTACTTCTGCATACTCACCAATGCAAGCAAAGGGCGCAATGTAAACATCCTTGCCAATCTTTGCAGTCTCGGCAACGAAAGCCAACGGATCAATACCCACACGCTTAGGCTTACTTTGTTCGTAAAGGTTGAGCAATTTAGCCAAACTTTCGTAGGCATTATCCACCTTAATTAAAGTGGCTTTTATTTCTTGTTCAGGAACGAAGTCTTTGTTTACCAGTACAATACTGGATTTTGTTTCGTAGATGTAAGATGTATATTTGGGGTTGGACAGAAACGATATAGCACCGGGGATGCCTTCTTCTATCTTGGCAAAAGTATGTACAGTTGCATTCTCGTCTCCAACGATTTCTCCTTGGATAAATGTTGCAATTTGTTTAGCAGAGAACTCCATTGTCTTATTCTTGTTAGATGGTTTCAAATCACAAATAACGGACTTTTTTTTTATATTTCCTTGTCCTTGGGTGAATATTTTATACTTACCTATGCAAACGTTGGTAGCAAAGATAGTATTTTTTTACCTTTTTAGAAAGTAGGGAAATGTTGAGCATGTCCGATGCTTCAGCAATATTCTTGATACTTCCGTCTTTATAAAGGATATCAATACTATCGTCTGCCGGGTCGTACATATTCTTCTCGATGCTGGGGGTAGAGACGAAATAGCTCGCTTCAGAGAGGGGTATGTCCAGTTGCTGACTGATTTGCAAAGTTAACTCTTTTTTCCTTTCTTCACATATTGGTTCGGTAGAAATTTCCACTTTAAAGATATTACGGTTGATCATACCGAGGCTCAGCGTGGATAAAACCTTGTCACTGTGGGTGCTCCAGACCTTTAATGCGGTCCATATATCATTGTCGTCCAGTTGGATAAAGTTCTCCAGGCACTCCGGATTGTTATAGAAAGTTTCCTTGTTGATATCGTTGTAAAGGAAAAAACGCAATGCCGGTGAAGCAAATAATTCTACACCTTTGCTTGCTAATTCTTTAGCACGGAGCAGGGCGCTAATGAGCATTTTCTCGTATGCCACGGATGTTTTGTGCAGATATACCTGCCAGTACATCAAGCGGCGGGCTGTGAGGAAGTTCTCAATGGAATAGATACCTTTGGATTCTACTACGAGATGGTCTTCTTTCACATCGAGCATCTTGATGATGCGTGCCGAACCGATGTTACCTTCCGTTACGCCGGTGTAGAAACTGTCGCGGCGAAGGTAGTCCATGCGGTCCATGTCGAGTTGTCCGCTGACTAGCTGGTGCAGGAACTTTTTGGGGTATTCGTCCTTGAATATCTGGATGGCAAGTGTGAGTTGCCCGTTCATTTCTTTGTTGATACGTTCCATCAGCATGAGAGAGATATCTTCGTGGGATATGCCCTGTACGATGGTATTTTCCAGTACATGAGAAAAAGGACCGTGTCCGATATCATGCATCAGAATGGCCGCCTGCACGGCTTCGGCTTCACTGTCGAAAATGAAGTTCCCTTTGCTGGTGAGGTGCTGGATAGCTTCGCTCGTCAAATGGAAAGCCCCCAACGAATGTTGAAAGCGCGTGTGCTGTGCACCGGGATAAACCACAGACGACAAACCCAGTTGCTTAATGCGGGTTAAACGCTGCAAGAGAGGATGCCGCACGATGTCGTACAGCAACCCCTTCGGAATATTGATGAACCCGAATACCGGGTCGTTAATGATCTTTCGTTCGAACACGTTGTTAGTGATTAAGGGTAGGTGATAAGTGATTAGGCGTTAATCACTCCCTTCAACTGTTCCGCCATCTGCTGTTGCACTTCCTTTGCGGCATTGCGTGCAGCTTCTGCAAATTTCTCAGTCTTATCCACATAAATGATGCCACGGCTGGAGTTCACAATCAGTCCGCAAGTGGAGTTCATGCCATACTTACAGACTTCTTCCAGTGAGCCACCCTGTGCACCTACACCCGGCACAAGCAGGAAATGGTTAGGAACAATCTTGCGGATATCTTCGAAAGCACGGCCTTGTGTAGCACCTACCACATACATCATCTGTCCATCGTTAGCCCATTCCTGAGACTTGCGCAGTACTCTTTCGAAAAGGCGTTCACCGTTGGGGTCTTCTGTTAACTGGAAGTCGTGTGAGCCTTTGTTGCTTGTTAGTGCCAGGAGGATTACCCATTTGCCTTCGTAAGTCAGGAACGGGGTAACACTGTCTTCACCCATATAGGGAGCTACGGTTACAGAGTCGATGTCCAGTTCTTCGAAGAACGTGCGGGCATACATGGCAGATGTGTTTCCAATATCACCGCGTTTGGCATCGGCAATGATGAATTGGTCGGGATAGTTTTCCTTGATATATTTCACAGTCTTTTCAAAAGCAATCCAGCCTTTCACACCCATACTTTCGTAGAAAGCGAGATTGGGTTTGTAGGCGATGCAAAGGTCGGCTGTTGCATCGATGATGGCTTTATTGAAGGCGAAGATCGGGTCTTCTTCTTTCAACAAGTGTTCCGGGATTTTCTTGATGTCTGTATCCAGACCTACGCAAAGGAATGATTTCTTACGCTTGATATTTTCAAAAAGTTGTTGTTTGTTCATATTGGATATATTTAGTCTGTTTATGATTCGTTTTACTATTTCTTGAATAGATAGCCGTTTATATTCAGTAAAAGAGCCTCGTCTCCTTCTTCTTGATAATCTAAAGAGAAACCTGTCAGTATGAAGAGGCACTTATCAGAGTTACATTTGAATTGTGCAGGAGGCATTTCACCATATTTATAACGTTGAAGTGCTTCAATGTTTTTAAGGTCAATGTATGCCGTATCGTTCATTTCATCTGTCCGCGTACCGAGAGAGGCGAGCAATACTCCTGTTTCTATATACTTATGTGGAATTTTGAGTTGCCTGCTTGATTCCGGTATGATTACGAAATGGCTGTATCCCTTAGGAATCTCGATGCTTGTCTGTGAGGATGCCTGACCATTGTATGATACAGCCCGGTTACCGTCTGCAGCTTTATCGTTATCGGCCGCTTTATTACTGTTCTGACCGAAACGGTTTTGGGCATAATAGAATGATGCGTCTTTGTCTACAAGGTCGGCTATGCTTTTCCGTCCGAACCAGTAGTGCAGATAACGGAGTCGGTCGTTCACTTGCAATGCGGTCTTTGCCGGAAGTGAATCCAGCCAGTTGTCGTACTGGTTGCGTGAGAGGGGCAAGTCTGTTTTACCGCTTCGTGCCAGTTCCTTCTCTACGCTATGGCGCATGACGTTCCGGGTGATGCTTGCATAGTTCACCGGCAATACGGAAGTCAGCAGGAAGATGATGGAAAATGAGATAGGAATCCAACTGATGCGGCGTGCCTGGGTGAAGACCAATCCGAAGCAAACGATATAACACCAGATATTAAGTGTAATCAGATAAAGTCGGTTGATTGTGACACCATAATCGTTGAAGCGGCGGATGATACCGACTGTCATTAATATCAGTAACGGGAGTACCAGGGCAGGCAGCCAGCGTGCAATCCATTCATTTATGCGCTTTGATTCACTGACCCGTGCCGGATACAGTCCGAATTCAATGGCGATACATCCCGCCATGAGTGCCACTACGAGCCAAGATACCCAGCCTGTAGGTAGTTCCCAATTGATAAGGATGCGGGTGGCATAGATATAGAGTACAAGCAGATACCCTGCCATGAGCGGGAGAAAAAGGAAATGTATCGTTCCGTTCAGGAACTCTGATGGTTGCGGTTCTTGGTTATGTTTTAATTCGTCTTTGGGCAACATGCCGAGAAAGAGTAGCATCGGGAGCAATACACTACATATAGTAAGGATATACAGGTAGCATTTCCAACTCACATCCACATCGAAGAGCTGGTGGAGTGAAAAGACGAGCAGGCTTATTCCACCACTCATAATCAGTCCCACCACGTTTGCCGTGACAAAAGCCCCTACGGTGTAGGAAGCAAAGTTCCAGCTCGGAATGTCATTCTTTTCTTTGGTGAATGAGAGGAAGAAGACTGAAAGCCACAAGGCGAGGATAGCCGCTCCGTGAGCTATGCTTATTTCTGTGAGCGACCGCTCCGGAGAGAGGCTGTAGAGATACACTGCGTCGGCAATAAGCAACACATGCATCATAATATGCACACTGATCCCTTTTACCCGGTTCTTTATTTCTTCGCTCCACAGATGGAGAGTGAGTGAGAGCAGGGTGCCGACAGAAAAGTAATAACCCAGAACCAGCGTAAGTTTTCTTTCATCCTCCATTTCGGTAGATACCAGATAAGCCAGATAGGCAGTAAGTGCAAAGACAAAACATACTGTAGTTGGAAAACGTTTCAGGCAATTCTGAAATGCTTCCGTCAGAGTATGAAATGCTTTATTTAAAAACTGTCCTTTCATTTGTTCTGCCGTTGAAGTTTCCGGGGCTACGTCTTTCCTTTGGGGTTACAGTTCACTTTCTTTCAGCCGTTCTGCATTTTCCGCTACAATCAAGTGGTCTATACAATCTTGAATATCGCCATCCATGAAGGCGGCAAGGTTATAAATGGTATAGTTGATACGATGATCGGTGATACGTCCTTGCGGATAATTGTAGGTACGGATTTTAGCGGAACGGTCTCCGGTAGATACCATTGTCTTTCGTTTGGAAGCAATATCGTCCAGATATTTCTGATGTTCCTTGTCGTAAATGAAGGTACGCAGACGTGAGAGGGCGCGTTCCTTATTCTTCGGTTGGTCGCGCGTTTCGGTACATTCTATCAGGATTTCCTCAGAGACACCCGTGTTTGGGTTCTTCCAGACATAGCGTAGACGTACACCGGATTCCACCTTATTTACGTTCTGTCCACCGGCACCGCCACTTCGGAAAGTATCCCATTTGATTTCGCCTTCATTAATTACTACATCGAACTCTTCTGCTTCGGGTAGCACGGCTACAGATGCGGCGGAAGTATGTACACGCCCCTGAGTTTCAGTAGCCGGAACACGCTGTACGCGGTGTACACCCGATTCATATTTCAGCGTTCCGTATACATTATCGCCCGTAACGCTGCAAATAATTTCCTTGAATCCGCCTGCTGCACCTTCGTTGACGCTGGATATTTCCATCTTCCAACCTTTCGTTTCGCAGAATTTGGTATACATGCGGAAGAGGTCTCCGGCAAAGATTGCGGCTTCGTCGCCACCTGTACCCCCGCGGATTTCGAGAATGGCGTTCTTGCTGTCCTGTGGGTCGGCAGGCACGAGGAGGAGCTTGATATGTTCTTCCAGTTCCGGCTGGCGTGCCTGACAGGCATCCAATTCTTCGCGAGCCATTTCCCGCATTTCCGGATCAGCTTCGTTAGTGATGATCTCTTTGGCTTCCTCGATGCCGTTCAGCACCTGGATATATTCTTTGCGGGCATCCATCAGGTCACCCAGTTCTTTGTATTCTTTGGTGAGTTTTACATAACGCTTCTGGTCGGCAATCACTGCCGGGTCTGTAATCAGCGTCGATACTTCTTCGAAGCGGGCAACAAGCCCTTCGAGTTTCTCTAATATGGTATTGTTGTCTGCCATTTATTTTATTTGCAAAGTTTTTGTACCCATCCATATCTCCGGGTGGCGACGCCATAAGTTATGGCACACCAACCCAACAATGCAAGTATACGCATGAACAGCCTGAAAGAAAATGGTTTTACTGATAACTGTTCCCACGTATCATACCCCATATCTGCAGTGATAAAAAGGCAGAAGAGGCAGCATAAGATATAAATCAGTTTCTTCATTGAATTAGTATTTGAATTCTCCGAATTCGCTCTTGATAATCAGTTCTTTCTGATTGCTTTCTTCAATATGCCCCACAATCTGAGCATCAATACCGAAACTCTTGCTGATGGCGATTACCTTTTCGGCATGTTCGGGTGACAAGTATACTTCCAGTCTGTGTCCCATATTGAATACCTTGTACATCTCTGCCCAGTCCGTATTGCTCTGCTCTTTAATTGTTTTGAACAAAGGAGGAACGGGGAACAGATTATCTTTAATCACGCGGCAATTATCACCAATGAAATGCAGTACTTTCGTTTGTGCGCCACCAGAGCAGTGTACCATACCGTGAATTTCAGGGCGAAGTGCATCCAGTAATTTCTTCACTACCGGAGCATACGTGCGGGTAGGGGAGAGTACCAGCTTGCCTGCATCCAGCGGACTACCTTCTACGGTATCCGTCAGTTTCAGACCACCGGAGTAGACTAGTTCTTCAGGTACTGCCTTGTCATAACTTTCTGGATATTTCTCTGCCAGATATTTGGAGAATACATCATGACGGGCACTGGTCAGTCCGTTGCTACCCATGCCACCGTTATATTCTTTTTCGTAAGTAGCCTGTCCGTAAGAAGCCAAGCCTACAATTACATCACCCGGACGGATATTGGCATTATCAATCACATCGCTACGCTTCATGCGGCAAGTTACAGTACTATCTACGATGATGGTACGTACCAGGTCGCCTACATCGGCAGTTTCACCACCTGTGGCATATACGCCTACACCCATCTCGCGGAGCTCGGCGAGCAATTCGTCCGTACCGTTGATGATGGCGGATATTACTTCGCCCGGAATCAGCAATTTGTTTCGTCCGATGGTAGAGGAAACCAGGATGTTATCTACTGCACCTACGCAAAGCAGGTCGTCGATATTCATAATCAGTGCATCCTGTGCAATACCTTTCCAAACAGAAAGATCACCTGTTTCTTTCCAGTACATATAAGCCAATGAGGACTTTGTGCCTGCACCGTCGGCGTGCATGATGTTGCAATATTCCGGGTCACCGCCCAAAATGTCGGGGATAATTTTACAGAAAGCTTGCGGGAAAATACCTTTGTCAATGTTCTTGATGGCATTGTGCACATCTTCTTTAGACGCGCTGACACCACGCATCATGTATCTTTGGTTACTCATGAGTTGATATGTTTTTTCAATTGAATGTGCAAAAGTAGCGATTATTTTGCTTATAGCCTTGAGTTTGCATAAGAAATTAACCGAACCCTACTTCTTTACTTTCAGTCGCTCCCAAATTGTTTTTTTTCGGGACATTCCCATTAAGACAGTTCCCATCAGGCAACAAGCGCAGCGCAGTTCTTGTTTGGACAGTGCATTCAGATTATTCGTAATACTGGATAAGGGGTAGTTCTCTTTGAAAAAGGAAAATGCATCGGCTGAGTTTTCTAAGTCGGTTTTCATCTGGCAGGAGCAGGTAAGAAGTTCATCCATCGTGTTATAAGTTTTAAAGGGGTAGTCGTGTGTTCCTACTTCTCTAATGTAAAAAAAGAGACGTGGGAACTATTGGCATATTATTCCTTCCCAAAGGCTCTGGTAAACCCGTCAAGCAAATAATAAGCAATAGCCCCACGCCAGAGTGTATATAACAAAGTTATACGCAACCCGGACGTGGAGACCTTCACTTATTATCCGTGCTTGTAAAAATTTACCAGACTTTTAGGAAGACGAATAATAAAATGATATCTCCAAATCGGAAAATATATTTCTTTTCCAACGAAAGAAATATGCAGCAAAGATACAAGTTTTTATTAAAAAAGTATGCATAGAGTGGAATAGAAATGAACTATAAATCTTTATAGTTAACCTTACTGAACAGTGATCTCTAAGTGAAGCATTTGTTGCTATTATATTGAGAATATTTTGCCATCGTATTGGCAATCTTTTGCCAACACGATAGCACAACTTTGCCAACACAGTGGCACGGCTTTGCTGGCATGGTGGCACAACTTTGCCAATGCGGTGGCAAAAAATGGCAAATTCTGGGCTTGAAAACAGCCTTGACTTTTCCTTTTTTTCTTCTCTCCTGCAACTAATATCCAAAACCGGCGTCTTATGTACAAAAGACTATCTTAAGATGGAACAGAATATGAAAGAAAAACAGTTCACTTCCCTCATTGAGGAATACAAGCGAGTGATCTATAAAATCTGCTACATGTACGCTACGGATGGGGATAATTTTAAAGATCTCTATCAGGATGTCGTGATAAACCTTTGGAAAGGCTTCGAGGGTTATGAGGGAAAAGGCAAACCTTCTTCGTGGATTTACCGCGTGGGATTGAACACCTGTATCTCCTTCTACCGCCAGCAGCAACGCCGGGGCGAACATACTTCCTTGGATTCCCTCTACGGGCTGGAAGCAGAAGATAGTGGAACGACCAAACGCTTGAAAGAGATGTATCGCCTCATTGCGGGACTGGACAAGTTTGAACGTGCCCTCATCTTGCTGTGGCTGGATGAAAATTCTTATGAGGAGATTGCGGAAATTGTCGGCGTGCCGCGCAACACCGTAGCTTCAAGATTGAAACGAATCAAGGATAAACTTACAAAACAAGCGAATAGCTAAAATAAAACAGATTATGGAACTGGAAGAATTGAAACAAAATTGGAATATAATGGAAGAAAGGCTCGGGCGCCTGGAAATGGAGCAGCGCCAGCAACAAAATAGTAAGGTGGTCAGCAAAGTAAAGCAGGTGCAGGATCGTGTGTTGCGTCGATTTACGGTTCTAGTGCTTTGTCTACCTCTTATGTCTTGGTTTTTGGTGCGCAATCAAGTATATGATTTCAGCGTACTGACGTGGATATTGTTGTTTTTGTTTGTAGTTGTGATACTCGCCCGGCAACTTACGTGGATGTTGCTGCTAAGGAAGATTGATTGCCTGAAGATGACTGTGCGTGAAGTGTGTCTTGCGGAGAGTCGTTTCCGGATGTCTTTCAAAGTGGGGATAGCTGTGAGTGTGTTGTGTGGCGTACCGTTGCTGGCAAGCATGATATGGGATATGTCCCAAATGGGGGATCGTTATATATTGATAGGCGCCTGGACTGGTCTTGTCATAGGGTTGCTGATAGGAATTCGTTTGTTCCTCAAAGCATGGAGCGGGATAAAAGAACTGAAAGAGGCAATAACGGATTTGCAGTAGTCATCCTAAAAAAAAGCAAGTCCCCTTTCCACCCATCGGTAACTTCGATCTATTCGAGTTTCCAGGGTAGAAGGGGTACTTGCTTATTATAGAACCGTTTGTTACGGTATGAATATACTTATTTAGAACTGTACTTGCGGTGCTGTTTCTGCTCCTTCGGAAGCTTCAAAGTAGGCGCGCTTTTCGAAACCGAACAGACTTGCAAGAATATTCTTCGGGAAGCGGCGGATGGCAGTATTGAAGTTCTTTGCTGCATTGTTGAAGTTGGTACGTGCCACGTTGATACGGTTTTCAGTACCTTCCAATTGAGCTTGCAGTTCCAGGAAATTCTGGTTTGCTTTCAAATCGGGGTAATTCTCAGTAATGGCAAGCAACTTACCCAATGCAGAAGTTACCGCACCTTGAGCTTTCTGATATTCGGCCAATTTTTCCGGAGTCAGATCATTAGCATCTACTTTAATTTGAGTAGCCTGGCTACGAGCTTCTACCACACCCTCCAGAGTTTCTTTTTCATGAGAAGCGTATCCTTTTACTGTACTGACCAGATTCGGAATCAAGTCGGCACGGCGCTGATATTGTGTTTCAACGTTTGACCATTGTCCGCTTACGTTTTCATCCATAGTTACCAGTCCGTTATAACCAGTGACACCCCAAATGACGAGGAGAGCTAAAACAACAAGAATGATAATAGTTGATTTCTTCATACTTTTCTTTTATTAAATGATTATTAATTAGTTACAAGCTACGAGTTACAAGCTACGAGTTGCTGCGCTGTGATACCGAAAGGCACTTGTAGCTTGCAGCCCGTAGCTTGTAACTCTGAGAGTTTCAACTCTCAGAATCGGGAACCGGCACCTCCGCCACCTCCCATACCTCCACCGAAGCTGCCT